>Ga0206934_1055_pt1 | contig 33981 bp, 26 predicted proteins | sample Alteio_BWOrgHeat_16_FD_152932 | JGI IMG/M metagenome (GOLD analysis project Ga0206934, IMG submission 152932) | Enriched cells from forest soil in Barre Woods Harvard Forest LTER site, Petersham, Massachusetts, United States -... | ecosystem: Environmental > Terrestrial > Soil > Temperate forest >...
AACATTATGGCGCTGACGTTTACCAACAAGGCAGCCAAGGAAATGAGGGATCGTATCGAAAAAGTAGTAGGCTCAGATGCTCGCAATCTTTGGATGGGAACGTTCCACTCTGTTTTCGCGCGAATACTCCGTGCTGAAGCCCATCATATAGGTTATCCTAATAATTTCACTATTTATGATACCGACGACTCAAAATCGTTGATCAAAAGTGTGGTGAAAGAGATGGGATTAGACGATACGCAGTACAAAGCCAATATGGTGTACAACAGGATATCCGGAGCAAAAAACAAATTGATTTCGTGGCAGGACTATCTGGCCAACCCAATGCTAATGGGCGATGACGCCAGCAATATGCGGCCCGAGATTGGCAACATCTATAGAAAGTACGCGGAGCGCTGCTTCAAAAGCGGGGCCATGGATTTTGACGACCTGCTTTTCAATACTGACAAGCTTTTCAAGGAACATCTCGAAGTACTGAATAAGTACCAGCATCGCATCAATTATGTTTTGGTGGATGAGTTTCAGGACACCAACCTTTGTCAGTATTTTATAATCCGCAAGCTTGCTGCCGTTGGTCAGAATGTTTGCGTGGTGGGCGATGATGCCCAAAGTATTTATGGATTTCGAGGCGCGGACATTTCTAACATTCTCAACTTTGAAAAGGATTACCCTGACCTTCGCATCATTAAGCTTGAACAGAATTACCGTTCAACCAAAACGATTGTAGACGCTGCCAATTCAGTCATTGCCAAAAACAAGGCTCAGCTTCCAAAAAATGTGTGGACAGCCAATGAAGAGGGTACACTGATCGAGTTAATCAAAGCGGTTTCAGATAATGAAGAAGGCAGGTTAGTTGCTTCTTCGATTTTTGAGGAAAAGATGCAGCATCAATATTCGTTCAGTGATTTTGTAGTGCTGTATCGCACCAACAGTCAGAGTCGATCGATTGAGGAAGCGCTGCGCAGAATGAACATCAAATACAAAGTAGTAGGCGGACTTTCATTTTATCAACGCAAAGAAATTAAAGACCTCCTCGCTTACCTCCGATTTTCCCTTAATCAACAAGATGAAGCTTCTTTTCGCCGAATTATCAACCTGCCTAAGCGAGGCATTGGCGACAGCACCATAGATAAAGTTGTAGTAGCTGCCAACGACCATGCAATTTCCATTTGGGAAGTTTTAGAAAATGCGCCGTCATTTTTAGGCGGACGTGCTTCGGGTCCAATCGAGGATTTTGTTACTAAGATCAAACGCTTTGGTGTAGAGATCCAGAATAAAGATGCTTATGAAGCTGCGGCCGAAATAGCCAAATCGTCGGGCTTATTGAAAGAACTATACGAAGACAAAACTGCGGAAGGGTTAAGTCGCTTTGAAAACGTGCAAGAGCTGCTCAACGCAATCAGGGAGTATGTTGACGATCCAGAGAAAGAAGACAAAGGGCTTGGCGCTTTTCTTCAGGAGGTTTCGCTGGTGACTGGGCAAGACGAAAACAAAGACAACGATCCCGACAAGGTTACACTTATGACGATTCACATGGCAAAAGGCCTTGAATTCAAAAATGTTTACATCGTTGGCCTGGAGGAAGATCTATTTCCGTCACAAATGATGCTGAGCAGTCGTGCAGAACTGGAGGAAGAACGAAGATTATTTTATGTAGCCATAACGCGAGCCCAAAAGAAGCTTTTCTTATCCTTCGCCACTTCCCGTTATCGTTTTGGCCGATTAAAAAGTTGTGAACCCAGTCGTTTTCTTGATGATGTTGATCAACGATACGTTAAAGTAAGCTCGAAATTCAGTAACAACGAATCACTTTCACCCAACCCAAACTACACCAAGAGCTTTGTAAGCGGTATGAAGCGTACAATAAGCTCACAGCCCGCGGTAAAACCGACAAACGCCTACAAGCCCGCTGCTGACTTTGCTCCCAGCGACACTCGGGCGTTAAAAGAAGGAATGAAAGTAGAACACCCAAAATTCGGCCTTGGCGTGGTGGTGAAGATGGAAGAACTCGGGACAGAGCGCAAGGCCAAGATCAATTTTAGCGATTTTGGCGAGAAGACGTTATTGCTTAGCTTTGCCAAGTTAAAGATACATGACAACTGACCCCTGCCTCTCCTCCTCGAGGCTCAACATTTAAAAATTTATCGATAGAAATTATGATCGGAGAATACAATACCCAACGCGAGGCGATTATCTTAAAAGAGTATGGCCGCAACGTTCAGAAATTAGTCAACTACATCCGCACTATTCCAGAAAAGGAGAAAAGAACCAAGATGGCCACTACGTTGATCGAATTGATCAAACAACTGGCACCCGTGGTAAAAGAAGCACACGAAAACCCCCAGCGTATGTGGGACGATCTTTATATCATTGCCGACTTCAATCTGGATATTGACAATCCGTTTACCACACCCGACCGGACTATTCTATTTAAGAAGCCTAACAAAATGGAATACCCACAAAGCGATGTGCGATTTAAACATTACGGAAAAAATATAGAACGACTTGTAATTGAAGCCATTAAAAAGGAAGACCCCCAAGAACGTGAGGAAGCAACAATCTACCTAGGCAAATTGATGAAGACTTTCTATAGCAACTGGAATAAGGAAACCCTGGATGATTCAGTCATTGTAAAGGATATCGCCCTTTTGTCGAAAGGCAAATTGACACTGAGCCTAGATAAAGTGCGTGAAGACAATCTGTTTGAAAAGCTTTATCGCGAGAAAAAGAAATTGCGCCCCGAAGGCAATCCGCGCGACAACCGAAATCGCGGCGGCAACCGACCATTCAATAAAAACCGTCACCAGCACCGCAGAAGGGATCAATGAGTTCATTCAAAATCAAAGGCGGTCATAAACTAAAAGGAGAGATTATTCCGCAGGGCGCGAAGAACGAGGCGCTTCAAGTTATCTGCACTACATTACTCACGGCCGAGCCGGTAACAATTCATAACATCCCCGATATTTTGGATGTTAATAAATTAATAGAATTGGTTGGGGAACTTGGATGTAAAGTTGAAAAATTACAAAAGGGCTCTTATCGGTTTACAGCAGCCAATGTCAACATTGAATATTTAAAATCAGACGCCTACCGGAAAAAAGCTGCAAGCCTTCGTGGTTCTGTGATGTTGCTCGGGCCAATCTTAGCACGTTTTGGCGAGGCTAACATTCCCAAGCCAGGTGGAGATAAAATCGGACGACGAAGATTGGATACGCATTTCATCGGCTTTCAAAACCTTGGAGCAAAATTCAATTTTGACAGCACAGAAAATCTTTTCCATATAGATGCCAGCGAACTTAAGGGCTGCCACATGCTGCTCGACGAAGCATCGGTAACCGGAACAGCCAATATCTTAATGGCAGCAGTATTGGCAAAAGGCACCACGACAATTTACAATGCAGCCTGCGAACCCTACTTGCAGCAACTTTGTGCTATGCTCAACCGCATGGGTGCCAAAATCTCTGGCATCGGTTCTAATTTGCTAACAATAGAAGGAGTTGAAAAACTTCGCGGAACAGATCATACCTTATTGCCAGACATGATTGAGATTGGAAGTTTCATCGGTCTTGCCGCGATGACGCAATCGGAGATCACCATCAAGAACTGCCGCATTGATATGCTCGGCATCATCCCCGAAATATTCAGAAGGCTTGGCATCAAAATGGAATTTCGAGGAGACGACATTCATATTCCTGCACAAGAGCGATATGAAATTGAGACATTTATAGACGGCTCTATTCTTACAGTTGCCGATGCACCCTGGCCGGGCTTTACTCCCGATCTTTTAAGTATAGTATTGGTGGTTGCAACACAAGCCAAGGGAACAGTGCTCGTTCACCAAAAGATGTTTGAAAGCCGTCTGTTCTTTGTAGACAAGGTGATTGATATGGGTGCGCAGATCATTTTGTGTGATCCTCACAGAGCTACTGTTATCGGACTCGATCGAAAACAAATGCTGCGTGGTGTAAAAATGGCATCACCCGATATTCGCGCAGGCGTGGCTTTATTGATTGCTGCATTATCTGCACAAGGCGAAAGCGAAATCTCCAACATCGACCAGATTGACCGTGGCTATGAAAACATCGAAGGCCGGCTGAAGAAGTTGGGTGCTGCGATTGAACGGGTCAACTAATCCTTCATGGCTTAAAATCAAGATCATTTAAGTTGAGTTCTGTTAAAATAAAAAATGGATTGAGATTATTCCCAATCCATTAATAACTGTCAAAAATATTTTAGATTCTAGGCTGCCTTCTTCACGCGCTCCAGATTCACCTCTTTGCGCTGCACCAATCGAATTACTCCTATTTTATCCAAAACCCTAATCACGATATAGGTAGGGTCGATTTCATGCCAGCGGATTCCACCAAAGTTTGCCCGTGAGCCGTACTTGTGGTGATTGTTATGATAGCTTTCACCCATCATCAGAAAATCAACAGGCAGAAAATTCTTAGAGGTGTCTCCTACTTCATAATTGCGGTAGCCATATTTATGTGCAAACCAATTGATGATCGCACCGTGTATAGGGCTCATCAAAAAATGAACCGGCAACAATAACCATAACCACCAGGCTGTGGCAAAATTCCAATAGAAGGCTACATACAATGCGCCCCAGAAAAGCCGTGACGGCCATGACCTTGCAAATTTATCAAACGCATCCCAGCGAGGCACGCCATCTGTAAATCTGGTTTCAACAACCATTTTGTTATTGGAAATTGCTGAATAGATGGTCTTTGTCTTCCACATCATATTCCAGATTGTTTCATCATACTTGGGCGAGTGTGGATCATTTTCGGTATCGGCGAAAGCGTGGTGCATTCGGTGCATTGTGCCATAGCCAAAGGGGCTGAGGTAGTTTGATCCCTGAAAAATCCAGGTAAGTATAAAAAACACCTTCTCAGTGAATTTATTCATCGTAAATGCCTTGTGGGCAGCGTATCGGTGCAGGAAAAAAGTCTGGAAGAAAAGGGACAAATACCAGTGTGCTACGAAAAAGATCAGGATAGCTTTCATGATTAAGGCCAAATTTAGGTTAGAAATGAGCTTTGAGCCCTTTTTCGGGCTTTAATAGTGTAAGACAACAATGTGACTCTTTTGTGACAGTTTCTTAAAAAAAACTTAGATACTAATAAGGACGCTAACCTCACCTGTTTAGTCCATGTTTTTAACCAGATTCAAAGCTTTGTTACTAAAAGTTAATTAGGAAAATTTTGGCAGACCGAGCACCTTGGAGTTTATTCCCTTGAAGATGATACGCACTATATTTCTATTCTCCCTTTGCCTTCTTTTTAGATGCGCACAACACAACAAGCCTATAGATCAGGATAGTTCCCTGTTCAATCAAGGGAAGGAAACCGGACAAGTAGCGCAGCAATTGTATGAAGCCTCTGGTTTGGTGGAGAGTTTCACTAATCCCGGGCATCTCTGGACTATCAACGACAGTGGAAATCCTGCTGAGGTCTTTCTTATTGACAGCCTGGCAAAAACAAAAATTGTTTGTACGCTTAAAGATGCAACGAATCGAGACTGGGAAGACATAGCCATTGGTCCAGGCCCAGACCCGGCAAAGAAATACTTGTACGTAGCCGAGATTGGGGATAATAATGCAGTCTATGATTACAAATACATTTATCGATTCGAGGAACCTTCTTTGAAAGACGGCGAAGTGCAAATCATAGCAAAGGCTGAAAAGATAACCGTAGTGCTGCCCGACGGAAAACGTGATACTGAAACCTTAATGATTGATCCTTCAACCAATGACCTTTATATTGTTTCAAAACGCGAAGAAAATGTAAATATGTATCTGGCTAAATATCCATTTGCCAATGATACCCTGCGACCACAGAAAGTTCTGACATTACCATTCAACAAAATTGTAGCTGGTTCTATCTCACTTGATGGCCAAGAAGTTTTATTAAAGAACTACGACAAAATATTTTATTGGAAGCGGGAGGGCGAAAAAACGGTGATCGAATTGCTAGCAAAGAAAGCTAAAGAAATTCCATATGATCGCGAGCCGCAAGGCGAAGCCATCTGCTGGACAAATGATGCCTCAGGATTTTATACACTCAGCGAAACACCTGACGGAAAGCCCTTGGCCAAATTGAGATTTTATAAGAGACTAAAGTAGGATTACTTCTCACACCAAGACGCTAAGCCGCAAAGGGAATACGAATAGTACTTGTAATTCTTAGCGCCTCTGCGACTTTTGCATCCAATTAATTTAGAGTCTCCGATACAACTCACTGATACCTTCAATCGTAATCTTCTCTTTCCAATCCGGGCCGATCGCGTGTGCCCACATGTGAGGCAGGTTATAAGCAACCCTGGCCATTGCGGTGATCTGGTCGTTTGTCCAATTTTTTGAAAGACCCTGAGGCAAATCAATTTTGTGACTTGAAATCATCGTTTTGAATTCTTTCACGCCTTCCGAGTAAAAATCCGCCAGGTGATTAAAAGCAATGCAATTTGCATAGCAATGTCGTGTTCCTAAGATTTTAGACAAGCCATACGATAACGCATGACAAACACCAACTTCCGAATAGGTAAGACTTAATCCACCCATGAGCGAAGCCACCATCAGTTTATCATCGTTGGCGGAAGTTTGTCCGCTCTTGTCGCCTAAATATATTTCTCTACAAAGTTTTAATGCTTGTTCTGCATACGAATGGCTATACGCATTATTCAAGGTCCCGTTTTCAGATTCGATGCAATGAATGTACGTATCCATGCCGGTGTAAAACCACCAGTTGCGCGGCACAGATGCAATCAAATCAGGATCAAGAACTACCTGATTAAAAACTGTCCATTCGCATTTCAATCCCAATTTTTTCTCAGGTCCGGTAAGTACTGCCGTCATCGATACTTCAGCACCGGTTCCAGAGATCGTAGGAACACCAATATGATAAATTCCGGGTTTCTTGATCAAATTCAATCCTTGATATAAAGTTGATGAGCCTTCATTGGTAAACATCAATGAAACTGCTTTAGCAATGTCCATAATCGAGCCTCCTCCAATTCCAATCACAGCTGCGGGAATTCCTTTGGAGTTCTTTACAGTATCGCGCAACGAATCGATTTGTTCCGTCGTGGGTTCGTAAGTATCTACGTCAATAAACCTGACAATATCTTCCTTTTGTGAAGGGATTTTTTTTTCCAAATCTTTGCCTTTGAAGTAATTATCCACGACAAACAGCATAAACTTATCATTGTCATTTCTTTTTTCGTTGAGAATGTCCCCCAACTGATTGAAGCTTCCACGACCAAAAACGGTCTTCTCTATTCCTTTAAAGTTTTTATGCATGGTATTTATAGTAATTCTTTTTTATTTCATGCTAAGGCGCCAAGTCACAAAAAATAAATGAGACTTATGCCCCTTCCTTCTTCTCGTCTTTGCGTGACTTATACTCTTATACAGCAGTCACCGCCAGCGCCTTCTCCACACATCCACCAATCTTCTTCGCCAGCTCTTTCACTTCCTCATTGGTCCAGGTGCAGCGGATGCCAAATGAAATCAAACGACCAACTACTTCCTGCGATTTTGGCAAATGAAGATTCTTATAATCTTGTGGAGCGCCCAGCACATGGATAGGTAGTTTCGCCGTCGCTTTCAGTTCTTTGATATGGTTCCACTGATTGATGAAATGATACATATTCAAAAACCAGTAATTGAAACCTGCCATGCCCGCTTTATTGAATTCATCTACCGTTCTCTTCGCAGCTTCGGTATCAGGCAAAAACATATTTAAGAAAGTTGCCGAGTCACCCGCTGGATCGGGTAATGTGCTGAAACTTACTCCCGGAATTTTTGAAAGCTCGCTTACAAGCAAATTTTTGATTTCTCTATTCTTTTCTCTTATGAAAGGAACCTTACGAGTTTGCGCTAAACCGATCGCAGCGCTCAGTTCGCCAATGCGATAGTTGAAACCCATAATCGGGTGAGGCTCCATACCACGGTTGTTGCCCACGTGACTATGGCCGTGATCACTGTAGCAGTCAGCATTTTTATAAACTTCCTCATCGTTGGTCACCATCACACCACCTTCACCACAAGTTGCAATCTTAAAAAAATCAAACGAGTAGCAACCCGTTTTCCCTATGGTCCCTATTCCCTTGCCTTTGTATGAAGCTGCAAACGCCTGCCCAGCATCTTCTATCAGCGTAAGGTTATTTTCTTTGCACACCTTCACTATCTCATCCATGTTGGCCATGCCGCCACACATGTGTACCAGCAATACCGCCTTTGTCTTCGGGCTGATCGCTGCTTTGATTCCGGCAGCACTCAGGCAAAGAGTCTCATCAATTTCTGCGAATACTGGCAAGCCTCCACAAAACAAAACCGCTTCCACAGACGCTATAAATGTAAACGGTGGCACTATTACCTCATCTCCGGCGCCAATTCCTGCCGATGCCAGTGCACAAGCAACGGCAGTAGAACCACTCGATACCGCATGAGCAAACTTGGCTCCTGTTATCTTTTTTACTTCTTCTTCAAATTCACGCGCTTTCCAAATGTTGTTGCGCTGCGCATCGTGGTTATACCGAAAGAGGACGCCCGTTTCGAGCGCATCATTGATCTCTTTCTTCTCTTCACTTCCAAATAGTTCGGTGCCTGGCATATTGCTTAATTTACGATTGACAGTTTTAGATTGATGATTTCCATGTTTAGCTGCAAAAATACAAAAATCATGTAATTCTGGCGGCCTCCTAATGCGCGCACTCTTGCACTCCATTGCGGCTTAGCACCGTGGGTGAAGAAAGAGGATTACTATTCGCTGCTGATTGCCCCGATAGTTTTAAAGAGATACGACTATCTTCGCCCTACCTTCGCTTACTTTCAAAATCAAGAGACATTAAAACTGAAAGAAGAAAAATAACTCCAGGGAGGATAAAGTGTGAGTAGTTGTCTTTTAAGACGTAGTGTGTGCCCAGCGCGCCCAGCATAACAAAACCAATCAATATGCTTCCCAGGCGTCTTGAGGTGGCTGCAGTCATCAACAACAGTATACCGCCAACAAATTCGATCGTGCCTACTGCGTAAAAAAACCATTTGGGGTAATTGGCCCTGTCAAAAACGTTCTTCGACATCTCATCGAGGTTAATGTATTTCAGAAAGCCTATGATGATGAATGAAATGCCTATTACCCAAATCAGAACTATCCGTAAGCGTTTCATATAATTTGGTTGTAAGTGTATCAAAAAGCACCTCAATATTCGCCATCGTCTCCTATCCCTTGCACACGGTCGATACTGGCACTTGCCAAACACACTAGAAGTTACTTACAACTACAACCAAAAGCAAGAACAAGAAAAACAAGAAACATTATCATAAAAGCCCGCTTCAGGTTTATCTTATATATGTATATGATTAACTTTTCATTAAATACATCACAGCCATGAAGAACGACTTCGTTTACCTCGCACTGGCATTGGTTACCGGTGCACTAATCCCCATCCAGGCTGCTACCAATGCAGCGTTTAGCAAAAGTATCGGCAACCCTGTAATAACCGGTCTGGTCGTTTTTTTAGTCGGGTTGGTTGGGATGATTCTTTTTATTCTTTTATCAAGAATATCTTTTCCAAGGGCGCAGCAGTTAGCGGCAGTTCCGTGGTATGGCTACTTCGGCGGAATAATTGTGGCAACGTATGTTGTGATGATTACGATTTTGGTTCCACGGATCGGAGTTGGTGCTTCCATCGGACTTGTAGTAACAGGGCAAATTATTTGCGCTATCGCAATTGATCATTTTGGGTTCTTCAATGTGAGCGTGAATTCCATTAGTTTATCTAGTTTATCCCGCATAGGAGGCATGGTTCTAATGATCGTTGGTATTTATTTCGTTATGAGAAAGTAAAATTTGTCATTCCCAACTCTTATTTACTGTGGCAAAACTATTCTACCTGTAACACGATCCTACCACAATCCTCCCCCACATCACGGCAATTTCTAATGGGGCAATTGAAGTAGCACAAACAATAGTTATTTTGGGTAGATTTCACCAAAACCTGAGAACAAGAATGGAAACACTTATGGACCTCGGCCGGAAGGCATTCGGCATCTGCCTCATTGCCATAGGCATTCAGCAATTAGTTTACGGCGATTTTGATCCGGTATTTTTACCTGGTGCCTTTGCCTCTTCTCCTATCTATACCTTTTTAGCTTACCCTTGGGGCATTGCATTCACAGCAGCCGGGGTTTGCATACTGCTAAATAAGAAATCATATCAAGTATCCCTGATTATGGGAGGAGTTTTCCTCTTGTTGTTTTTATTTTTCCAGTCTCCCTACTTATTATTTGTTGATCAATATGGGAATAGTCTGGGTACCTGGACAAGAGCCTTGAAGGGACTTGCCTTTGCAGGAGGCGCCTTTGCCGTTGCTGGATCTTACTCTGATGAAAATATTCAATTGCCCTCAAGCATTAAATGGTTGGAAAAACTCATCCCATTTGCCGGTGCTTTCTTTTCTACCACCATGATACTGTTTGGCATCGAACATTTTTTATACGCTCAGTTTGTAGCCACACTGGTGCCTATATGGATACCCGGAGGCCAGATGTTCTGGACCTACTTCGCCGGGGTGGCCCTTATCGGCTCGGGTGTTTGTATTACTTTAAAAATCAAACTAAAACTGGTGGCCATGCTTTTGGGTACCATGATTTTCTTGTGGTTCATCGTGCTGCACATTCCGCGTGCTGTTGCCGATCCGTTTGGCCTTCGTGGCAACGAAATGACAAGCGTTTTTCAATCTTTTGGGTTTAGCGGGGTTGCCTTTGTTCTGGCTTTACTAAAAAAGAAAAGTTAATTGAGTTTCTAAGGCAGGTGACTTGATCTTGCGCCGCGAGGTCATTTTATGTAATTTTATTTCATGCCAATAGAAATCAGAACAATTTGGATTACGGTAAACAGATTGCTTACCATCATCAACGGTTTTTTACTTGGAATCCTTGGAGGGTTAACTCCTTTTCATTCCAAGAATGGTCTGGTTAAAAAAATTCCCCTTGCAGCCAACATTATCCTGTTGCTTACTCTTGCCTTTATTCTATTCGCCGAAATACGGGTGCACTATTTTTAGAATTCCTGATTTTATTCAGTCGGATACTTTCTAATAATATTTAAATACTTCTTTTACCTGACTTGGCTCGCCATTGGATGTTGACGTGGTTGGATAACCGTCGGAATCATATTCATAAACGTAGGTTACTGTATACTCTGGGTTTGCCCCGTTCTTGATTATATACGTAGTAATGTTGTTTGGACTATCAAAATACTCCAGGTCAAAATACGACGGGCTGAGAAAATTATTTGCCGGCCTGTAATAAGGATTGGGGTGATTGTCGTAAGACAATATTTCCTCATCGATAAAGTCTCCACTGTTATTATAAACCGTAATTGAACTTGCATTATGATGTGAGTCGTATGCATAAACACTCTTGGTAACGTAGCCGCTAATAGATGTCTGCGTTATTTTCGATTGAGCGGTAATTGTAAAATTAGCTGAGTCAACCAGAGAAAATGTTTGTCCTGGTGCCGCAAAGTTGTACTGAGATACACTTGCCACTTGATCGCCGTTATAGCCAAACCTGTATTCCGCAAGGGTACCTCCAAAATAATAATCATCTACCTTTAAAACGCGGTTAAATTGATCATACCTGTAAGTTTCATACAAAACAAGGTATTCAGTTGGCAACTTCTGGCCCGCAACAAATCCATAACTATACGTGTACTTTTCATTCAGTAAGCCATTGAAATATAAAAACTGAGTTTTAGAACTTAATAAAAACTTATTACTATCGGCTGACCAAATAAACACATCCACTTCGGCAAGCAATTTTGTTTTTGGCGGTATCACTGCGTCATCATGGTAAGAGCATTGAACAAAAAGACCAGAGATCATTAATACTAATAGGAGAGAAATAGTTAGATGTTGGCTCTGCATCTTATAGCTAAAAACTATTTTTTTGAATATTGTCATTTTCTGTTTTGAAATGGAATTCAATTTACGCCCCTTCAAAGCCACCGGGTATCACATATAGATGGGATAGATTTTTAAGAATTTGTAGTTTAGCGATTGGCTATCAATAGAACCCAAAGCATGAAAACTCTTAAGAATATCCTCAAATGGTTTGGCATTGTGATCGTAGTGCTCGCTGCCGTAGCCTTTACCCTGTACCTGATTTACTTGCGTCCGGTGATGAAACACATGGAGCAAACGAGCATCATTAACTACGATAAAAACCTAACAATCATATTAGGTGGCGGAGGCAATACCGGAATATTGGTTTCAGACAGCCTTGTCATTGTTATCGACTCGAAAATGAGTGATGCAGCAGAACAGCTCTCTAAAACTGTGAAAGAACTGGCCGGAAGCAAACCAATTTTAGTGATCAATACCCACGTGCATAAAGATCATAGTGAGGGGAACAAATATTACCAGGGCCAAACGATTTTAGCAGGTGGCAACTATACTAGGGAGAATTGGATTAAAGATGCCGGCGAAGAGACCATGCCCACCCAATGGGTCAAGGGGAAAATGGATATTAAAATGGGAGACGACACAGTGACGATATTAAACCTTGACCGATACGTGCATACTGCGAGCGATGTATTTGTTTATCTGCACAGGCGTAAAATGCTATTTGGCGGAGATGTCGTCCTAAACAAACAAGCACCGGCACTCATAGGTGCAGCCGACCCCGATGGGTATGTAGATACCTTCGACTTACTGACAAGACAATTCGCTATTCAAAAAATTGTTCCCGGCCACGGGCCAATGGGCGGCATAGAAATACTTGATAATTTCAAGCAGTACTTTGCAGATATGAAAACCGCAGCCGACGATGACTCTAAAAAAGAGGAGATGGTTGCCAAATACAAAGACTGGACGCAGGTACCTTTTGTCATGTCGCCCGGGGGAACGATAAGTGCCATCAAAAAGAAGGCGAAATCAAAGTAGCTTTAAGAGTTGGTATATCCTTTCTAAGGCAGCGCTTCAATAACTTCCGAAACAAGCTTGTCCATATCAAAGTCATCTGACTTAGTGAGGCCGAGTCTTACCACCACAAGTTTCTTTGAAGGGACAACGAAAATATACTGCCCTTCAAAACCCTCCGCCTGAAAAGAATCGGTGGGCACGTGTGGGTAGGTCCTGTTTGCTGGGTTATTCACTTCTCCGACATTTGTCCACCATTGTGCACCGTATTCGCCTCGCTTGGCGCCAATTGGCGGAGTTGAAGAAAATTTTACCCAACCCTCGGGAAGGATACGCTCGCCATTCCAAACACCATTGTGGTAAAATAGTAGTCCGAAACGGGCAAAGTCGCGAGCGGTAGCAAATGAATAAGATGAGCCTACAAAAGTGCCGCCTGCGTCGGGCTCCATCACAATGCTCTGCATCCCTATTTTATTAAAAAGTTCTTCGTAAGGAAACCGATAATAGTTTTCGTCACCTATTGCTTCGCGCACAATTCGCGAGATAACATTTGTTGTGCCACTGGAGTATTCAAATACTTCACCCGGTTTTGATTCCAACGGAACTTCGGCTGCATACAGGCCCATGTCTTTCTTTTTGAAAAGCATATTAGTAGCACCGCTAGGCCCGCCATAATTTTCTTCCCACTTCAAGCCACTGCTCATGTGCATCATATCCTCCAGCCTGATATTTTTCCGGTCGTCATCTTTCCATGCCGCCACAGGTGCCGGTCCTTCCAGTTTTAGTTTTTCCTGCTTTACCAATATACCTACGAGCGCATTGGTGATACTTTTGGTCATCGACCAGCCGATGTGCTTCGAGTTCTTATCAAATCCCGTTGCATATTTTTCTCCGACAAGGTTTCCGTCATAAAGTACCACCACGGCTCTTGTTCGGCGCAGTTTTATTCTTGTAGTATCTTTTTCTTCAAAAGCTGCACTTAATGCAGCATTAAGTTTTTCCTTGTTGATTGTGGATGCAATTGAATCGGGTAGCTTATTGCCCATTGGCCAACGGATGCTGTCTTGATCAACTTGTTTCCTCTTTGGAAGAGAAATCTTTTGACTCCGCAATTCGTCATCTGTCATTTCTACTACAAGCGTACAACCAAGCCCTTTGCGGTAAACTGCCTTTCTTTCGGCTAACCCAAAGACGCTTCCGGTTGCTGAGGAATCTTCATAATTAATGACGAATGATCCCTTTGAAAGAGGAAAACTATTAAGCTCGTTGTCAATGACACTTTTCGGATCGCGCCCTGCCACAAAAACACACGAGCAAATATCTTTGGCCCCATAGCCGCTGATAATTGGGAATGCACGCCATGCATATTGGCCGCCATAGGCTACAGCGATAAGCAGAAGACCTGATAAAATTGGTTTAATCGTTTTCACAGTTGAGTATGATTGTTTGACGTCTGAAAATTAAACATTTGAAAACGAAAATTAGCGGTTAGCCGATGAAGTGATGAAGGAAATCGATAACCGAAAACAGTGAACCCCGTTGCTTTAACCAAAGATTGGTTTTATCTTAACAACGTGAATAGCCGTGTTTTGGTACTTAACCAGGATTTTAGCCCACTGATGGTTTGCTCTGTGGAACGGGCCTTTATTTTGGTTTACCTGAACAAAAGTGAAATGGTTCGTTCGGCCAACGGTCACAAGCTGCATACCGTCACCCATGCTTACCCAATGCCATCGGTAATCCGGCTAAACAGGTATGTTCATGCGCCTTATAAAGGAGTAACGCTCACCCGTCAAAATGTTTTTAAGCGCGACAACCAAGAGTGCCAGTATTGTGGTACTCGCCGCGATTTAACTCTCGACCATATTATTCCAAGTTCGCGTGGCGGCCCACATTCTTGGGGCAACTTGATTACGGCCTGCAAAAAATGCAATGCCAAGAAAGGCGATTATACGCCTGAAGAAGCTGGCATGCACATGAAGCGCAAGCCATTCAAACCAAGTTATGCGCTCTTCTTGCGTGATGTCACCGGGTCCAATCACAATGAGTGGGATGAGTTTCTTGAAATGAAATCAGCGTAAAGTTTTACTAGTTACCGTATCTTTGCCATTCGTATCTATTCGGAAAACATGATGGGAAGGGTGAAGTCTTTAGTTTTTTATCTGCTTTTATTAATACCCCTTTCGGCAGCTGCCCAATACACCAACAATTGGATCAATTTCTCACAGCAGTATTTCAAAATTCCTGTAGCAAGGAATGGCATTTACAGGCTTACTTACGCCAATTTGCAGGCCGCAGGCTTTCCGGTAAATACTGTAGACCCGCGTTTTATTCAGCTTTTTCACCGTGGCCAGGAGCAATCCATTTATGTGAAAGGGCAGGCCGATGCTGTCTTTAACACATCGGACTATATAGAGTTTTATGGTCAAAAGAATGATGGCACGCTCGACAGCAGCCTGTACAAACCATCATCTTTGCAGCCGCACAAGTATTACAATCTTTATTCTGACACTACCGCCTATTTTCTGACCTACAATTTCGTGCCCCCACGTGGTCAGCGAATGGACTCTGTACAGTTGGTAAACGTAAATAGCCTGCCAGCTGAAACTTATCAATACACACAGCGGCTATTTGTAATTCATGACCAGTATAGCGCTGGCCTTACGGCAAATGACCTTATACAATCTACCTACTTCGATCAGGGTGAAGGATGGACAGGCGTGGCATTGCAACAAGGGCAATTGGTTGATTATACTATAGACTCGGTAACGAACGGAGTAACAACCGCCGGCAATCCCAGGCTGGAATTGCTTTTGGTGGGTCGCGATGATGTATCTCATTCCATGCAGATTTACGTGGGCGCTAATACGGGCTCACTTCGATTACTTGCATCACCCACCTTCTTTGAATTCCAAACATTTCTTATTACCTCTGATTTGAATTGGAGTGACATAGGAGCTGATGGAAAGATGGTCGTGCGTCTTGTTGCTCAAAGCACTACCACCAATCGCTATCAGGCTAGTATCTCCTATCTGAAACTTACATTCCCTCAAAGTTTTGATTTCAACGCAGTTACAAAAAAAGAATTTCAGCTCGCAGCAAATCCAGGCGGACAATCTAATGTGGTGATTAACAATGCTGCTGCCGCACTCAAATTGTGGGACATTACCAGCCTTCAAAATATTACTAGAATTCTCCCTAACTCAACTTCTCCTTTCAGTGCTATTGTACCCGCTACATCGGTAACAAGAGATTTATTTGTTTCAAGTGAATTTTTCACTCCGTCCATTATTCCGGTTGCATTCCGGCAGATCAATCCGTCAGCAGCAAATTTCCTTATCATCACTAATAGAGCGTTGATGAAACCGGCACTATCGTATTCAAATCCTGTGCAAGCTTATGCTGCTTATCGTGCCTCAACCGCGGGAGGAAGTTATGACACGTTAATTGTCACCATCGATCAGCTCTACAATCAGTTCAACTATGGCGAAGTTTCTCCGATGGGGATTTACAGTTTTATGAAGTTCATGGCGCAGGGAAATCTCAGCTATCTTTTTTTGGTAGGCAAAGGCCGTGACATCACTTATTCACCGTATGCACGAAAGCCGTTGGCAGTAAATGAGTTTCTGGACTTACTCCCATCGGCTGGCTACCCCGGAGGCGACATCGCATATACCGCGGGTCTAAACGGAACAACTTATGGCCCATCCGTGCCAACTGGCAGAATTACCGCAACCACATCATCGCAAGTTGCGGCCTATCTTAATAAGGTAAAAGAATTGGAGGCACAGCCTCTTCAGCCATGGGCAAAAGAAATATTGCATTTAAGTGGAGGTGGCAGTTCTTCTACCGATGCCAGTGAATTAGCCAAGTTTCTGCAGATTGTGAATGGCTTCAAACAAATTGCAGAAGGTCAGTACTTAGGTGGCCACGTCACTACCGAATCAAAGCAAGATGTAGGAGTACAAAAAATTAATGTTGCGCCTATTGTGAATCAAGGTGTAAACCTGGTGACTTTTTTTGGCCACTCTTCTTCGAGCACAATAGATATTGACATTGGCAACGTTGACGACCCAACGCTGGGTTATAACAATCCCAGCAAATACCCGGTATTTCTGGTTAACGGTTGTAATGCCGGTACTATTTTCTCCAATGGAGTTACCTTCAGTGAAGATTGGATGCTTGCTGCAGGTATTGGCTCGCGCAATTTTATTGCAGGTACCTCTTTCGGGTTCTCCGATAACCTGCAAAAATACTCAACCCTGTTTTACCAGGTTGGTTTTGCCGACTCTACATTTATTAAAGAAGGAATTGGCGACATCCAGAAAGAGACTACCCTACGATATCTTGCAACTTCTTCCAATGATATTAATTCCATAGCGCAGGTACAGCAAATGGTATTGGCAGGTGACCCGGCCCTGAAACTATTTGGTACTGCCCTACCCGATTATTCAGTAGATAATGGTTCTCTCTCACTGACTTCTTTTGACGGCAGCCCTATTACATCGCTTACTGATTCATTCGCTGTTAAAATGATTATAAAAAATCTTGGCGCCTCAAGTACTAAGCCAATGAAAATTCAGGTGGTGCGTACGTTCAATGACAATTCGAATCAAACTTATGACTCCATTTACTGGCCGGTATTGTATAATGACACCCTCATATTCACCATCCGGAAAGGTAACGTCAACGGGTTTGGCAACAATCTCTTCACGGTTGTAATCGATCCATCGAATACCATTAAAGAAATTAGTAAAGCCAACAACTCCGCTACACTTAACGCATTCATTCCGTCTAACGGCACACTTAATCTCTATCCTCCTCCTTTTGGAATTGTCGGCTCAACTTCAATCAACTTACTTTTTCAGGATGGCGACCTGCTTGGATCTCAAAGAAATTTTTTAGTTCAAATGGATACGGCAAGCTCATTCAGCAGTGCATTTGTTGTCAAACAAACGGTATCTGGAAAAGTATTGGCCAAAGCTGCCGTTAATTTGCTCCCCACCGATTCGGTTGTTTATTATTGGCGAACAAAGCCTGTGAAGCAAAACGCAACGGATAGTTCGAACTGGTCTGTTTCGTCATTTATATATATTGGAAATAGTCCAGAGGGTTGGGCACAAACCAAATTTCCGCAAGTCGCTACGAACGCATTTACAAACCTCAATGCTGATCCTGTTTCAAAAAAATTAAACTACATTCAAACAGTCGCCTCGGTTGATGTAAAGTCGATCGGTGTAAATAGTGCGTCCCCCTATACTAATGCTTCCATTAAAATTGATGGTTCGGAATATAATGTAAGTGCTCAGGTGCCTTGTCGCAACAACACGATCAACTTAGTCGCTTTTAACAAGGCAACGGCAACACCCTATCCGGGAATAAGTTTTTATCTGAATGACCAGCGGGGATGCGGACTACAGCCGTCAGTCATCAACAGCTTTCTTTCCACCGAAGTAGAAACAGGAAATGGTGATGACCTTCTGCAATACGTAGACAACATTCAGCCGAACGATTCAGTAGTACTCTATGCCGTTGGTAATCCCGTCTTTTCTTCATGGTCAGCCAATGTCCTCACGAAACTGAACTCTCTTGGCATCAGCAATTCTCAAATCACCACACTGCAAGACGGTGAGCCCGTAATAATTTTTGCAAAAAAAGGAGCCACTTCTGGAAGTGCCACGTTTTATCGAACATCAAATACTCCTGCAACTTCACAAGACGTTGCTGTTGACGCCACTATTACAGGGCGCTTTTCTTCGGGCAATGTAAAGTCTTCCACGATCGGTCCTGCAAAAAAATGGGTGCAGTTCTCAGCACAAGCAAGTTCCGTTGAGGCTGTTGACCAGGTTAGCTATTCTATATATGGAGTTTCACTCAGCGGACAAGAGACTTTGATTCAGTCGGGTATTACCGGCAGTCTTGATTTATCTTTTATCGATCCTGTTCTTTACCCACAGTTGAAAGTTGAACTTGATATGCAAGATCCGGTAAACCTCACGGCTGTGCAACTGAAAAACTGGTTTGTATTTTATGAATCGGTTGCCGACGGGCTGTTATTTTATCAGGGATCGTTATCAACACAAACGGTACAGGAGGGGCAGCCTTTCACCGCGTCTTATGGATTCACCAACATTTCATCAAAATTATTTACCGATTCCCTGCAAGTGAGCACAGAAGTTATAACCATCAACAAGGCGATCAAAGAAACTAACAGCTTCAAAATAAAAGCGCCCTCTCCTGGTGATACCACCGATTTTTCGCTTGTCATAAATACCAGAGGAAAGACGGGGCTCAACAGCATAAACGTTTTTGTCAATCCGAAAATCCAGCCCGAACAATATTATGAAAACAATGTAATCGATCTGGCGAGTTACTTAAATGTACTTGCTGATCATTCCGGGCCAGCATTGGATGTAACTGTTGATGGTCGTTATCTTCAGAATGGTGATTACGTCTCGCCAAGCCCTTCAATAAATATTAAACTACACGATGACAATCAGTTCTTGTTTATAACCGATACTACTCACTTGAATATTTTTCTTAGCTATCCGTGCGATACGAACAACTGCCCTTTTAAGCGAATAAGTTTTAGTCGAAGTGACGTGCAGTGGACACCGGCATCGGCCAAAGCAGATTTCACCACTGTCTTTAAGCCGAACAATTTGTCCGAAGGCACTTATACTTTGCAAGTCAATGGTACTGACGACAGCGGAAACCCAAGTGGTACAACTCCTTATGAAGTGACTTTCAATGTCAAGAATGAAACCACGCTTTCATTACAATCGGTATATCCAAATCCCTCCGGCGACATTTTTAATTTTGGATTCATTCTCTCTGGCAATGTGTTGCCCGATGACTTTTCGTTGCAGATTTATTCTCTCGAAGGGCAATTGATTCAACAGTTTGGTCTGAAAGACGTAAGCGGGTTTTATATTGGAAATAATGAATTGCACTGGAGTGCTGCACAGGGCAATCGCACAGACGGGATCTTGATTTACCATCTTACAGTGCGTGCCAATGGAAAGACAGTATCACAAAGCGGAAAGCTGATACTCGCAAAATAATAAACCGCTATATTTAAAACCGAATGAAAAGACATATTTATGCAGTCGCTTGACCCCCGTGTGAAACGCCTGCCTCAGCTTGGAGCCACCAATGCGAAACAAGCGCTCGATCAGTTTGGAACGTATGAAGTCTTTGTCGAATCAAAAGCCGGGAAGCCTTTTCAACACGAGGGAAGTATACACGCACCAAATCTGGAAATGGCTTATGTGCTGGCGAAAGAAACATTTACCAGGAGGTTCACTTGCACTTCAATTTACGTAGTAAATACCGGCAACGTTTTTACTTCACCAACAACTGAGGGAAATCAAAGTGTTTATGAACTCGTTACTGCAAACGCTGCATCATCAGAAACGAAAGTTTTTGAAATCTATCATCTCACCAAGCGTGGCAAGCAGCATGTGCATGTAGGTAATGTCGAAGCGGGTTCTCCGGAAGCAGCGTTGGCTATTGCAAAGAATTTATTTGGCGAAGGAAAAATAGTATATAATGTTTGGGCGATTGAGCAAAGCAAAATCCGGTTCACTTCGGCCGAAGAAAAAGATTTGTGGAACACGTTGCCTGAAAAAAAATTCCGCGACGCTTCTGATTACAAAGGCGGTGATAAATTGAAAAACTTTTTAGAGAAAACCAGAAACTAAAGTAATGAATCAAGACGCATTAAAAGAGCTTCTCTATAAAATGGCCGATGACTTGTTAATTCTCGGTCATCGCAATAGTGAGTGGACCGGCTTCGGACCATTGTTGGAAGAAGACATCGCGTTTTCGTCAATGGCACAAGACAAGGTTGGTCAGAGTTATGCATTGTATCAACTCTTGCATAGCTTAGGCGAACAGCAACCGGATACCGTCGCCTTCATGCGCAACGCAAACCAGTTTCATAATTGCCAGCTGGTAGAATTGCCTAACATGGAATATGATTTCAGCTTGATCCGGCATTTTCTATTTGATACAGCTGACGCTTTGCGTTGGGAAATGCTGACACAGTCATCATATGAGCTACTGGCACAGCTGGCAAAAAAAATCAAAGGTGAATTGCGTTATCACACATTGCACGCGAATACGTGGGTGAAACAGCTTGGTTCAGCCACCGAAGAAAGTATTGCTCGGTTGCAAACTTCACTGGAAACCGCTTTGCCGTATTCGCTGGGAATTTTTGAAGAGTCAGTTTTTGAAAGAGAGATTATTACTACAGGAATATTTGGAGGAGAAAACGAATTAAAAAAGAGATGGCTTTCAAAAATCGAAGAAGTTATAGCGCAGACTCAACTGCATATTCCAGATTTTAAACTAATTACGCCAGTCACCGGAGGAAGGATTGGCCAGCACAGCGAGCATCTTCAGCCATTGCTGGACGAAATGAGTGAAGTTTTTCGGATCGACCCGAGCGCAGAGTGGTAGTATCATTATGGCCTAATTGATTCATTAACTTAAATTGATTTCATGAATCAGCCTGCTATTTCGATTCAGAACTTTACCTATCACCTTCCCGAAGAGAAAATTGCACTCCATCCCCTCTCCGATCGCGATCAATCGAAATTGTTGGTTTACAGGGAGGAAAAAATTATTCACTCTGACTTTAAACGGCTTGCCGAGTTCCTTCCAACCAATTCAATTTTATTTTTTAATAATACGAAAGTTATCCCCGCCCGATTACTCTTTAAAAAAGAGACCGGTGCAGTGATAGAAATATTCCTGCTCAATCCTGTCTGGCCATCGCCAGTAGTAGCATTGGCAATGTATGCCAAAGAAAAATGTCGATGGGCTTGCACTATTGGCAATCTCAAGCGTTGGCCGGAGGGATCTGCTTTAAAAATCATCGATGGTGATATTTCACTCGAGGCAAAGCTGGTCGATCGAAAAAATAACCTTGTTGAATTTCAATGGTCTCACAATCTCTCATTCGCTGAGATCGTGAAAAAAATCGGTGCTATTCCATTGCCTCCATACATCAAACGCAACGTGGAGGCGGGCGACCGAGAGCGGTATCAAACTGTATATTCAAAAGAAGATGGTGCAGTTGCCGCGCCTACTGCCGGTCTGCATTTTACAAAAGCCATATTGGATGCATTGAAAGTACATGGCATCGCTGTTGACTATCTAACCTTACATGTAAGCGCAGGAACGTTTCAACCTGTAAAAGTTGAAAATGCCGCTGACCACCCTATGCATTCTGAACAAATCGTAATCACTCGGGGGAATATAAAAAGCCTGTTAGTAGAAAAAAAGATTGTTGCGGTAGGAACTACTTCTCTGCGAACACTGGAAAGTATGTACTGGTATGGGGCCAAGCTGACAAAAAACCCTGATGCAGAATTTGTGATCACACAGGATGAACCTTATCGGCTTGAGCATGTTGACAAGACGGAGGCGTTGAAAGCTATTTTAGCAAAAATGGATAGGGAAAAGACAGATCAGCTTTTGGGAGAAACATCTATTTACATTATGCCCGGTTACGATTTTAAAGTCGGTGATGCCTTGCTAACCAATTTTCATCAGCCAGGCTCTACTTTAATTTTATTAGTAGCCGCTTTCGTAGGTAAAGATTGGAAAAGAATTTATGATGAAGCGTTGGCAAATCAGTATCGCTTCCTGAGCTATGGCGACAGTTCGCTTCTGTTTAAAAAGCAATCATATTAATTGAAGTCCGTTCTCTGCCATCATTAGGAGTCGGATGCCAAAGGCAATAAGGCAAACTCCAACAACTATATTCATAATCACCAAAAATTTGTGCGTGACCAACCTACGAAGTTTGTCGGCTAAGAAAGCCTTGGCAATGTCAATGCCCAGCACAGTGATAAGTAAAGCTGTAAAAAAAACGAAAAATTCAAATCCTGTGGAGTAACCAAAATCAATAGTAGCTATACTAATGGTGCCAATCCAAAAAATAAAAACCATTGGCGTGATTCCATTAATAATAAATCCCTTCAAAATATATTTCAGCGGTCTCTTTTCTTCAGCCGAATGAAATTCAGTCTTGCTTCTTCGCGCTTTCACGATTAAATGATAAAGCCCAAAGGCAACAAGTATACCTCCTCCTGCATAGGCCATGTTGGTCTTAGAGCTTGGCGCATTGAGAAACTGGAACAATCCGAAATAACAGATCGTCACATAAAGAATGTCGCTGATAGAAACTCCCAATGCTACCAGTGCACCATTCCAAAAGCCTTTCTCTACACTGGTTTGAATGATTGTGAAAAACACTGGGCCTACTAAAAAAGCAAGTAAAAAACCGAGCTGGATACCTTTTAAGACTATTGTCATTTGAAAGCGTGATTTGTTATTGGTTAATTGTCAATAGTAAGTGTACCTATTCGACTCGCAATTAATTCTTAATGAAATTTACCCACTCTTCTAGTTGTGCATTTTTCATAACCCTCGGGAATTTATTTTGGCCCCCTGCCTTGCCTTTAGAACTTAGCCAGTCATAAAATTTTTGTTGTGGCAGCACACTCACAAAAACTTCCTTCAAGGCGGCGCTCCGCTCTACAGCATAATCATCGTTTAGTTCTTTCAGATGTTGGTCAATTTTTTCTTTTAAAACCTTCGGGTCAACTTTATCATCGGTGCCTATGTACCAATGGTGGGCAAATAGGGTCCCGAAAGGAATACCCGAAACCGTAAACTCTTTAATGGAAACATTAAGCTCGTCGGAAACAAGTTCAATTGCTTTGTTCATATTATCTACAGACAAGTGCTCACCACACAAGCTAAGAAAATGTTTGGTGCGTCCTGTGATGTGAATCTCTGATTCTTCCAGAGAAGCAAATTTGATTACATCGCCGATGAGGTAACGCCATGCGCCTGCACAAGTAGAAAGTAACAAGGCATATTCTTTTCCCTCCTCAACTTCGTCGATCATCAAAGTTTCGGCATCGGGTTTGATTTCACCAGACGGAAGGAAATTTTTATCATCGAAAGGCACAAACTCATAAAACAGACCATTATTAAGTACCAGCCTCATCGTTTTTTTCTTTGGCAAAGCCTGATAGGCCAAGAATCCTTCCGATGCGAGGTAGGTTTCAATATAATAGATCGGACGGCCCAGCACTTTCTCAAAACTTTTCCGGTAGGGATCCATGGATACGCCACCGTGAACATACACACGCAAATTGGGCCATATCTCGTGAATGTTTTTGACTTTATAATGCGCGAGGATTTTCTCAATTAAAATCTGAATCCACGCCGGCACGCCAACCACAATACCAATGTCCCAGTCTTTGGCTTTGCGCACTATCTGATTCAATTTATTATCCCAGTTGCGGCTCTTGGCAATTTTCTTTCCAGGTTTATAAAAATGCTGAAACCAAAATGGCAATCGGGCCGCCTGTATCCCACTTAGGTCGCCTTCAAAATAATTTCCCTTCTTATTTAAGTGTGTGCTGCCGCCAATCATCAATATGCCGGCCTCAAAAAAAGATGCTGGCAAGTCGTATTTTGAAAGTGACCATATCTGGCGGATGCTGGTGCGCTGGATCGCTTTGGTCATTTCTTTCGTGACCGGGATATGTTTCGACGCAGACTCAGACGTGCCTGAACTCAGCGCAAAATATTTGATTCGGCCAGGCCAGCAAATATTCTTCGCACCCTTGTACGTGAGTTGCCACCAGTCTTTATAAATCTTGTTGTAATCGTGAATAGGAACGGATGTTTTATAGGTTTCATAAAAAGCCTTCCCGCTTTTTCGAAACTTCGAAAGGATGCCGTCAAAGTCATAGTATTTACCAAACTCTGTCTGACTGGCCGTGATCATCAACTCTTTAAGCTCTTCTTTTTGCAGTTCGTACGGCGATGAGTATTCCTGGTGGAGATTTTCTCGAAGTTTAATCCCTTTTTTGAGCAATGTACCGATGATCGCCATAACTTTACGCTATATAATATTGTGGCTAATTTAAGTAATGAACATCAGAAATAATATTGCGTTCTTTCAAAAGAAACTGGCTGACACAACCTGCAAGTTGATCGCCGTGAGCAAGACTCAGCCAGTAGAAAAAATTCAGGAAGCATTCGAAGCCGGTCAAAGGATTTTTGGAGAAAATAAAGTACAGGAACTAACAGCCAAGCAACCGGTGCTTCCGCCGGACATTGAATGGCACATGATCGGCCACTTGCAAACGAACAAAGTCAAGCAAATCGCAGCTTTTGTTTCCCTCATTCATTCAGTTGATAGTTTCAAGCTCCTCGAAGAGATAAACAGACAAGGAAAAAAAACCAATCGCAGCATCAATTGTCTCTTGCAAGTACATATTGCCGAAGAGGAAACGAAATTCGGTTTTGGAGAACAAGAAGTAGCTGAATTGATCGTTTCAAAGGAAATAGCTTTGCTTGAATTTGTGAAAGTTACAGGGCTTATGGGAATGGCTACCTTTACAACCAACACAGATCAGGTAAGAAAGGAATTCAAGGGCCTGAAAGAACTCTTCAACAAAATCAGCCAGTTGAGTTTGCCAGTCAATGTCGAAATGAAAGAACTCTCGATGGGTATGAGCCAGGATTACGAGATAGCCGTAGCTGAAGGCAGTACTCTGATCAGGATTGGCACTGCCATTTTTGGGGGTCGATAATTTATTCTTTGCAAAAAAAGCCCTCAGTCGGCATTAACTTTTAAGACTCTTATGAGTTACCAGCGAATTTGTCGTAAATTTATTCGTCTAATTTTTAAATCTATAGGATGAGTATTGTTCAGGTTACCATTAAAGATATAGCCCGTGAGTTGGGCATTTCACCTTCTACCGTTTCGCGTGCACTCAAGGATCATCCCGATATTAGTACTGAAACCAAGAAGGCGGTAAATGCACTTGCCGAAAAACTAAATTATCAGCCCAACACGGTTGCGTTAAATCTTCGCCAAAAAAAGACCAACACCATCGGAGTCATTATTCCTGAAATTGTTCACTTCTTCTTCTCTACTGTTATCAGCGGCATTGAAGATGTAGCTTATCAGGCTGGCTACAACGTAATCCTTGCCCAATCCAACGAGTCTTATCAGCGTGAAGTCACCGACTTGAGGGCGCTGTTCAATAGCCGGGTGGACGGCATGTTGCTTTCACTTTCTCGCGAGACTACCAACTTCGATCACATTGAGTCGGTTATTTCCAAAGGTGTACCCATCGTTTTTTATGATCGTATGTACAACAGCCCCACTTCCAGCAAAGTGATTGTAGACGATTATGCCGGCGCAAAGGAAGCCGTATTGCACTTGGTAGAACAAGGCTGCAAGCGCATTGCTCACCTTATGGCTGTTCCCAATTTGATGATCAGCACAGACAGGCTCAGAGGATATGAAGATGCCCTTAGAGAAAGCAAACTGGAACTCAGTAAGGACTGGATAATTGAATGTAACTCCAGCACCCTGGAAGAAGGCAAGCGCGTTACTAAAAAGCTATTGTCATTGGCCAATCCACCAGATTCCATTTTTGCTAATATGGATCCGATTGCCTTGGGTGCGATGATGGCCATCAAAGAAAAAGGATTGAAGATACCAAAGGATATCGCCGTAGTAGGTTTTAGCAATTGGCTGTTCGGCGAATTGGTTGAACCATCACTTACCACTGTAGATCAGCCGGGCTTTGAAATGGGACAAGAAGCCGCCCGTATGCTCATTAAACAAATTGAGTCGAAGGAGAAAGATACCGGCAATGAGCCTTTGCATGAAACCAAGACCTTAAAAACAAAACTGATCATCCGCAATTCGTCTTTGAGAAAAGGAGGCAAAAAATAGCGAAAACAGGATTTTAAGGTCATTCCAACAAGCGCAATCGTTTTCGGGTGGTTTTTTAACACTGATCTTTAGGTTTAGTCCATCCAAATGAATTTACTTGAAGGTTGAAATATCAATCCTCAGTATATGTCTTTCAAATCTTCAACAAGTCAGCGCCTTGGAAATATTCAAAATGTAAAGCCGGAAAGTTCTGGCGTTTCAGCTGAAACTGACTCTGGCCGTCTGAAGATCACCGTCTACTCGCAATCCATATTTCGAATTGCTGCAACCCGCGACAAAAGTTTCGAGGATTTCTCCTATTCGGTAATAGCCAATTCCGAAAATCAAAAAATTGACAGTGTCGATTCAGGAGATCAGATCAGTATTAAAACAGGATCACTCCAACTTATAGTCGATAAAAAACCAGCCCGGCTTTCCTTTCAGACACTTGATGGGAAAATCATAAATGAAGATGATGTTCTTGGTATTTCCTGGATCGGCGAACAAGTAACTAACTATAAAAAACTGCAGGAAGGTGAACGTTTCATCGGGCTTGGCGAAAAAACGGGCAACCTCGACCGACGTGGAACAGCTTATCAGAACTGGAATACCGACGCATATGCTTATCATGCCGGCACCGACCCGCTCTACTCATCGATTCCGTTCTACATTGGTATTCACAACAATCTCTGTTACGGAATTTTCTTTGACAATACACATAAGACGTTTTTCAACTTTGGAGCCTCCAACAATCGCTTTGCAAGTTTTGCCAGCGATGCAGGTGAACTAAACTATTATTTTATTTACGGCCATTCTGTAGCAGAAATCATTCAACAATACACTTGGCTTACCGGCCGCATGGAATTGCCTCCGCGCTGGAGCATCGGGTACCAGCAGTGTCGCTACAGCTATTATCCCGACAAGGAAGTAGTAAGCGTAGCCCGCACATTTCGTGAAAAAGAAATCCCCGCAGATGCCATCGTACTTGACATTCACTATATGGACAAGTACAAAATCTTCAGCTGGGACAAAAAGAATTTTTCCGATCCAAAAGGAATGATCGATACTCTGAAGCAATACGGTTTTCATATTGTGATCATGTGCGATCCTGGTATCAAAGTTGAAAAAGGCTATGAGCCGTATGAAGATGGAGTGAGTAAAAATGTTTTTCTAAAATATCCTGATGGCGAAAATTATACAGGTCAGGTTTGGCCAGGATGGTGTCATTTCCCTGATTTTACTAAACCGGATACGCGAGCATGGTGGGCGGAGAAATTTAAAGACTACGTAGCGTTGGGCGTGGAAGGCTTTTGGAACGACATGAATGAAATTGCCACTTGGGGAAATTCTTTGCCTGAAAACATCGAGTTCAATTTTGAGGGAAATAAAACCACAACACGACGGGGAAGGAATGTCTTTGGTTTTCAGATGGCGCGAAGCACCTATGAGGGAACTAAGAAATTAATGAATGGAAAGCGTCCGTTCAATCTCACACGCTCTGGTTTTGCAGGCATTCAGCGATATTCAGCCATCTGGACGGGAGACAACGTTTCTTATGACGAACACATGATGCTGGGCATAAGGCTTGTAAATAGTCTGGGCTTATCGGGTGCGGCATTCGCCGGATATGATGCCGGAGGTTTTGTAGGCGAAGCCAATCCCAAACTTTTTGCACGATGGATTTCAATCGCAGCGCTGTCCCCTTTCTTTAGGGCACATACCATGATCAACTCACGCGACAATGAGCCATGGAGCTATGGCGAAGAAGTAGAAAACATTAGTCGCAACTACATTCGACTCCGGTATCAATTGATGCCATACCTTTACTCGTTGTTTTATGAAGCTTCTCAGAGTGGAATGCCAATTCAACGCAGTTTGGCGATTGAGTACAGTCATCATCCCAAGGTTTACGATGGCCAGTATCAGCACCAATATCTGTTCGGACCGAATATCCTAGTTGCCCCAGTTGAAAGTTTCAAAGAGCTGACAAAAGTATTTTTGCCTGCAGGTGAATGGTATTATCTGTACACCGGAAAAGTCTATTCGGGTGCGCAAGAGATAATGATCGAATGCCCTATTCACAAACTGCCTGTCTTTGTTAAAGCCGGAACGGTGCTTCCAATGCAAAGACCGGTGATGAACACTTCAGAAAAAACCGAAGAGTTAATTCTTCATATATACACCGGGAACCAATCAAGTGACTTTGTTTATTACACCGACGACGGTGAAACCTTTCAATACCGGAAAGGCGAATACTCGAAGCATAAAATCGAATACAGAGGCAGTGAACAGAAATTGATCTTTGGCAAAAACGAAGGTCCGTTGAAGGTGAGTTACTCCAAAATAACGTTTGTCTTCCATGGCCTGAGTACAAACGAAATAAATATCAATGGGCAAAGAAAACCATTGGCTCAATCAGTTCATTCCTACTTTTTACCCTTGGAAAAATTTGACCCGATCAATGAGCCTGACTCGATGGGCGAAGAAACTGTAAAATCTGTTGAAACAGATTATCCATCAGGCCAACTTGAAGTGAGCTGGTAGTATATTCCATTAAAACCTTCGGTTTATGACTTCTCCAATACAAAGGCCCAAACTCAACTTCTGGCAAATCTGGAATATGAGTTTTGGTTTTTTCGGTATCCAGTTTGGATTTGCGTTGCAAAACGGAAACGCTTCGCGCATACTCACCACCTTTGGTGCCGATGTAGAACATTTAAGCTGGTTCTGGCTTGCTGCCCCCTTAACGGGAATGATCATACAACCTATCATCGGCTATTACAGCGACCGCACATGGACTTCTCTTGGAAGAAGAAGGCCTTATTTTTTGGCGGGATCAATTCTCGCGTCTGCTGCACTCATGCTTATGCCCAATGCCGTAGCGCTCGCAAGCATCTTGCCGCCACTATATATTGGTGCCGGGATTTTGATGGTGATGGATGCATCGTTCAATATAGCAATGGAACCTTTTCGGGCTTTGGTAGCAGATCTGCTTCCCGTTGATCAACGCACGCTCGGCTTTTCCATTCAAACTTTTTTGATAGGCCTTGGAGCCGTACTTGGCTCATGGCTGCCCTACATTTTTGCCGAATGGTTTAACGTGAGCAAGGTTGCTTCCAGCGCAGGCGAAGTGCCTTACAACGTAACGCTCTCCTTTTACATCGGCGCTGTTACATTCCTTATAGCCATTTTATGGACAGTGGTGACCACCAAAGAATTTCCTCCGGACACAGAGTATTTAAAATCCGAATCCTCCAAGGGCAAAAAAGGACTGAGCCAGATCATTTCTGATTTTGCTGGCATGCCCAAAACCATGAAGCAACTCGGGTTGGTACAGTTTTTCTCGTGGTTTGCTCTTTTCTCCATGTGGGTATTTACTACACCGGCTGTTGCCTCGCATGTATATGGCCTTTCATTTGATGACCACTCATCGGTAAGATTCAATGAAGCAGGCAATTGGGTGGGAATTATCTTCGGTGTTTACAATGGCGTATCAGCTATATATGCTTTAATGCTGCCATTTATTGCGGCAAAAATCGGACGAAAGCTGACGCACAGCATTTCATTGGTAGCCGGAGGACTGGGGTTAATCTCAATTTATTTTATTCACGATCCCAATACCCTGATTTTTTCAATGATCGGTGTGGGTATGGCTTGGGCCAGTATTCTTGCAATGCCTTACGCTATTTTGGCTGGCGCTATCCCGTCAAACAAAATGGGAATTTATATGGGTGTATTTAATTTTTTCATTACGCTTCCGCAGATTGTCAATGGAATAATTGGCGGGCCTATAGTAAAGTATGTTTATCATTCACATGCCATTTACAGTTTGGTGATGGCTGGTGTCTTTCTTCTTATTGCTGCCATTTGCGTACGGTTTGTAGAAGACAAAGATGACCCTGTCGCTCTGACTCGCTAGAAAATATTCCTATCTTCATTGGAAATTTAGACAGTTATGAATTTCCAAAATGCCATCAGCTGGTTCGAAATCCCCACACTGGATTTGAATCGTGCACAAGCTTTCTACGAGCAAATATTTGCGATGAAAATGATACCGCTGGATACACCTCAAATCAAGATGCGGATGTTCCCGCTCGAATCCCCGATGGGCGTGGGTGGAGCTCTGGTTTACAATACTCAGTTTTACAAATGCTCCACAACTGAAGGTCCTTTGGTTTATCTGAATGGCAACCCCGATGTTCAAAACGTATTAGACAGGATCGAAAATGCAGGCGGAAAAATTGCAATACCAAAAACACAAATATCGCCTGAATACGGATACATGGCCGTGTTCATAGATACCGAAGGAAATAGAATTGCACTTCATTCAATACCTCAACAAAAGTAGTACTCCGATTTACCGCATGAAAACAAGATTGTTAATCTGTCTATTATTCATTTCACTGAAGTCCGTTGGTCAGGATTATTCGTCATTCAAAAATATAATTAGCCAGTTACGGCAATATTCAATCATTTCAGATTCAGCTCAGCGTGCTTCTGAAATTGAAAAATGGTTTGCCGCATTGCGTCAGCAAAACCAAATCCCATTCATCGTAGAGGATTCTGTAGCCTTCCTTTATCAAGGCGAAGCTAAGTCCGTTTCATGGTCAGGTGATTTTAATGGCTGGGGTTACGACAAGGCTTTCCAAAACAAAGGAGTACAAATACCCAACACCAATATTTGGATGTTGAAATCGGCTTCCCCAAAGATGCGCGTCTCGATTACAAAATCGTGTTGAATGGCTCGGATTATATCCTGGATCCTGAAAACCCTTACCAGCAATGGAGTGGCGTAGGTGGCGGTAGCCCCAATTCAGAACTTCGTATGCCACTTTGGAAGGAAAGCCCCGAGCAAATAACCCACAACGATATCTCGCACGGAACTCTGAAGCATGATATTCTTATCAACAGCAAGATCTTAGGTTATCAGGTTACTTACAATGTTTACTTGCCCTATGGTTATGAAAAGATGGACAAAATCCCCGCGGTTTATGTAACCGATGGCTACGAATACCTTCTCCCACAACTTGGCAACATGGTCACGGTGCTCGACAACTTAATTGCCGAAAAGAAAATAAAATCGATTGCTGCTGTTTTTATAGATCACCGAGAACCTGTAAACCGTTCGAACAATAAGCGCATGCAAGAGCTGGCAATGAATAATGCTTACCTCGACTTTTTTATAAAGGAATTAATCCCGCAAATCGAAAAAAACTATCCAGTCATTCCTGATCCATCACAACGCGCCATTATGGGTACCTCTATGGGCGGGTTGACATCCACTTATTTCGCGTTTGCGCGACCTGATGTTTTTGGGATGGCTGGCATTCAATCTCCTGCCTTCTGGACAAAACCTCAGATATATCAGCTTTGCTCCAATCCCGCCAGTCCAAAAATGAAAGTATCAATGACTTCGGGGCTTATCAACGATACGAGCAAAGAAAGTCGCAAGATGAAAGATATCCTGGCAGCAAGCAGTTGCGAATACCATTACCGCGAAGTCAATGAGGGGCATAGCTGGGGCAACTGGCGCAATCTGATTGCCGATATTCTAATCGATTTGTTCGGAACCAAATAGTCAAGCACCATTCCATTCCTGAACCAAAACTGTGGCTTAATTACTATAGGCATATAAGGCCATTACTAATAATATTCCTACAGTCATTTTTTATCCAAAGCGCCTGTGTTTATATTGGCAACATTAAATTGGCATAACTTAACCTATGAAAGCATTTAAGAATACTCTTCTCCTACTGGCAATAGGATTTATATTGAACGCCTGTGTATCAGGAAAAGGAGCCTTGAAACAAGGTGACTATTATGATGCTGTATTGGAATCTGTGAAACGCTTGCGCGAAAATCCGGGTAACAAAAAAGCGACACAAGTCCTCACACAGGCATATCCACTGGCCATAGATTATATCGATACAGGGATTCAAAACGGCATCAAAGCGGATGATCCGAAGAAGTGGCGCAATGCTGTCGACGGGTATAATAAGATCAATTTTATCAACGATCAGATTAAGACTTCTCTGGGCGCTATGAAGGTGATCACCAATCCTCAAACACGCTTCAAGGAATTGGCCGATGCCAAGACTAAAGCTGCTGACGAAGCCTATAACGAGGGCATTAATGAGATGATGAAAAACACCAGGGGCGACTACAAGCAGGCTTATTTTGATTTTAAGGATGCCAACGATTTTAATCAAGGCTATAAGGAATCTATTGAAATGATGAACCAAGCTGAGTTTAAGGCTACACTCAGGGTGGCGTACGAAGAAATCAACAACTCCAGGTTCAACTACGGAAGTTTACAACCGGTGATCAGCTCAGTTCAACGTTTGTTTCTTTCATTTAAACCCACCTCTCAAAAAGATACTGTGCCCCCACAGCAATACCTTAGAATAATTTTCAACGGATATCAGCAATCGGGCCGCCCAAACATCACTACCCAATCCGAAAACGTATCGCGCCAGATAGTTACAGGACAACAAAAAGGCCCCGATGGAAAGATGATGGACATAACGCAAATGGTAGCGGCTCAAGTCACCTATTTTCATAAGACAATATCAGCGAATAGTAACGCCAATGTGACGATCACCGATGCAGGTAATAACTCCGTTTTGCAAAACCTGAGTATCGAAGGCCCTGTAAACTGGACCTCTGATTGGGCAACCTATCAGGGAGATGGCCGGGCATTGAGTGGAAATGCTGCGAATTACGTGCAGCGCAAGGAAACCTGGCCTAACGACCAGGACCTGTTCAATCAATCGATTCGCAACTTGCAAAACAATTTGGGTCAGCAGTTAAAATCGTTTTATAGCCAGTACTAATTGGTTTATAGCCGGCACTAACCCCCTTTTGTTCTCCAGCCGACAAATTGCAGGCATCCGCAAGAACCATTTTTGCGTAAATTGTCTTGTAATATAAGCTATGAAAAATCTAATAAAGGCTACTGTCATTGCAGGGTTGGTGACCGTGCAATGCTTTGGGCAAAACGCAAAACCTATGGAATCTTCTGATTTGAAAACGGTGACTTTCGGGGCTGGATGTTTCTGGTGTACGGAGGCCGTCTTTCTTAGTGTGAATGGCGTAACGAAGGTGGTGTCCGGGTACTCTGGAGGTAAAGTTCCAAATCCAGACTACAAGCTGGTTTGTACCGGCGTTACCGGGCATGCAGAAGTGACTCAGATAACATACGATCCTAAAATTGTTTCGTTCGAAGATTTGCTGGAAGTGTTTTGGAACACCCACGACCCCACAACTCTTAATCGTCAGGGTGCGGATGAAGG
>Ga0206934_1057_pt1 | contig 33354 bp, 16 predicted proteins | sample Alteio_BWOrgHeat_16_FD_152932 | JGI IMG/M metagenome (GOLD analysis project Ga0206934, IMG submission 152932) | Enriched cells from forest soil in Barre Woods Harvard Forest LTER site, Petersham, Massachusetts, United States -... | ecosystem: Environmental > Terrestrial > Soil > Temperate forest >...
TTGGGCCACCTCGGCCCAGCGCGATTTGGGGTGATCCTGCAGGACCCGGCGGAGAAGGCGTTCCGCTTTGGCGTGTTCCTTCATGGCGGCGTAAGCTCGAGCGGCTTCGGTCAGCGCGGCCGCGGTCAGCTCCGGATAATCGTAGGTCGTCGAGACGATCAAGAACGCGTTCGCCGATTCCACATATCGCTTCTGCTCCAGCCGGCACATGCCGATATTGAGCTGCGCGCGAGCGGCGACCTCCGCGGCGGTGGAGGCGGTCACTTGGTTGTAGACGTTGACCGCCTGATCGTATTGTTTTTGGTTCTGCCACGCCCAGCCGATGCCGTAACGAGCCTCATTCATCCATGGACTTTGGGGAAATCGACTGATGAGTTGTTCATGAGCCTGCCGGCTCTGGTCCCATTGCTTCGTCTGTTCGTATGCATGCCCGAGGCGAAGGAGGGCACGATCCGACAAACCCGGAATGTTTTGCAAGGGCTGCTGATCGCGGAAAGCGGCCAATCGAGTGGCCGCTTGGGCGAAGTCGCCAAGCTCTAAGAGACATTCCCCGGCACGGTAGTTGGCCTGGGCGAAGAGAGGGCTTTTCGGGTTGCGGGCCACGGCGTCGAATTGAGCGAGGGCGGACTTGGCATCTTTCTTGGAAGCATGACAGGCGCCCAATCGTAGACGAATTTTGTCCGCCAGCTCGGCGGGAGGCTCCTTATCGAGCGCCTCGGTCAAAAGCTTCACAGCCGCGTCATGCTCCCCGCGCTGACTCAGAAGCTCAGATAACTCGAATCGCGCATCAATCACGATGGGCAAATCGGGAAACTGACTGATCACGGCTTCATAGGTTTGCCGCATTTTTAAATCAGGGAAATCGACCAGGGCTTGTTTACCGGGCACGCGGTCAGCAGAATCCGGGCATAAGGTCCGGTAAGCCCAGGCCGCTTCGTACAACAAACGGGCGCGGACCTCTGACGTGGCCTGCTTTTGTTTGAGTTGTTCCGCCTGATCAATGAGGTAGGCCGCTGCTTGGTGGATTTGCTCTTGAGCCTCTTGGAAAAGCTTGGTGGCAGCAGGTCCCTCGTCTGGTTTGAGTTTACTGGCAGACAAGTGTTTTAAGGCCGCGTCTAGTCTTTGCCGTCCTGCCTCCTTCATGCATTGGCCGCGGCGCAAGGCGGCTTCAGGCGCCTCCGCGCTCCCCGGAAATTGCTTCATCAATCCTTCGAATACGCCCCGTGCCTCGGCGAGCTTGCCCGCTTCCTGGAGAGCGGCGCCTTGATGATACTGAAGCAAAGGCGCCCAACTGGATCGCGTCGGTTCTTTCAAAAGATTGGCCTCATGTTGCTGTCGGCACTGGCCGAGTAAGTTAGCCGCATCCATCGGTTTATTCTGAGCGCGCAAAAGCAGCGCCAGCCGGATCAAGGCCATCGGCGCCACCGGAGCGGTCTTAAGCGGATCGTTCTGAAAGCGATTCAGCTCGTTGATGGCCGAGCCGGCGTCGCCGGTCTGAGCTAAGACCTTGGCACGCTCGAACACCGCTTGGGGAAAGTTGGAATCTTTCGGGAATTGATTGATGAGCTTTTCATAAGCGGTGCGCGCGGCCGTGTACATCTTGACGCGTTCTTGTGGGTCGGCCAGCAAGCCGGCCAAACGCTGATAACAAGAGCCTAGTTTGAGCAGCGCGTCAGGAACCTGCGGGGAAGGTGGTTGAGCGGCACAAAAGGCTTCCAGCATTTCCGCGGCGCCTTGCAGCTCTTCCTGGGCTTTGCCCGCCGCCAAGGCGTCGTCGACTTTGACCGGGGCCATGCGCAACAGGCAATCCGCGAGCAAATAAGGCACCACCGCCAATTCGCCCGTGCGCTCGCCCGCGGGGATCGCCTCCAAAATCTCTTTGGTCTTTTCCAAATCGTTCTTGCGATACAGAGTCATGGCCCAGCCATAACGCGCCAGGCCGGCGTATTGGAAATCAGGATATTTTTCGACGAGCGCTTGATAGCGGCGACCCGACTCATCGTTCCAGCGATCGCGTTCCGGTTTGTTGTTGGCTTTTTCGGCGGCCAAGGCCAAGAAGTGAGCATTTTCGGCATGGCGAAAAAGAACGGCCGGCGTGAGCGAGCTCTTGGGATAAGCCTTCTGGAATTGCAGGCACAGCTGGTCCGAGCCGGCATAATCACCGGCAAGGTGAAGGGCGCTGGCCAAGCGCTTGAGAACTTCCTCTTCGCGCGCTCCCAAGAGTTTCTCGCTCAAGATTTGTTTGTAAGTGGCGACGGCCTCGTTCGCTTGGCGGGCGAGCTGTTGAGAGTCACCCAGTTCCAGAAGAATTTCTCCCTTTCGACTTCGCGCCTCGGCGTCGGAGGCAGTGAGCGCCTGGGCCTTGTCGGCCGCCCGGCGAAAGGTGTCGATGGCCGTCTTGAGAGTTTGAGCATAGGCGGCCGGGTTGCCCGGGTCGGCCGAGCCGACTTGGGCCTTGGCGATCCAGAGGAGCGCCTGATCGGCTAAGCGTGGTTCCTTATCGGCGAGCGGCTGCAAGATTTTCACTGCCTCGGCGAATTGTCGAAGCTGGACTTGGCAAAACCCGGCCCGCAACAGGGCATCGGCTACCAGAGAGGAGCGTGAATACTGCGAAGTAAAAGCGGCGAAATGAGTCAAGGCTTCGGCGAATCGTCCACCTTCATACTGAAGGACGCCCAGATAGAAAGCTGCCTGGGCCACGTGCTCGGGCGGCGGATCGCGAGTCAGGGCTTCGAGCCGGGCCTTTTCACGCGGATCATTTTTTGAAGCGATCGGGCTGTTGGAGTGCTTCGGTAGCCTGCTTCTTGCTCGCTTCGTAATCCGTCAGCACGCCATCGTAATGCCGGGCCGCCTCGTTCAACTCCTCGGATTCATGATGCACGCGGGCCAAGAGGAAGCGAGCGTGTCTGCCAAATGCTGGATCGGAAAAGGGAGCCAGCATGTTGAGCGATCGACCGGCGGCCAAGTAATCCTTGAGGAGAAAGCTCGCATAGCCGTGATAATACAGGCCGAGATTTCGGTAGCGGCTTTTGATCAAGCGAGAATCATCCGAAGCGTTCCTAACGCCGACAAAAGAGGCAGTCAGGGCTTGGGCCTCTTTCGGCTTCGACGTGCGGAGCAACATTTCCGCTTGATCGCAGCGAGCGCGGGCGGACCATTCGAAGTCTAACGGCAGTTCTTTCGCGTCGGGTTTGAATTCCTGGACTCGACCGGCGAACGCCTGGGCGGCCGCAGCGAATTGTCGAGCCGCTTCATCAAAATGCTTTTGAGCCAGTGACCGTTTCTGCGTCGCATCGGCCGGCTTTGCCTGTTCCAACTCTTTGATGCCCAGGCCGCGATGAGCGGATGCCAAGTAGTGGAGAACGAAAGGATAATCGGCGAAGTCCTTATTGCCGGCCAGCGGCTGCAGTTGTTCTAACGCGGCTTGCGCGTCGGGTGGCTGCGTTTCGAAAAGGGCTAGCGCCAAACCGTAGCGCGCGGAAGGAGCGTCCTTATGGTTGCCGAACTTGGCGAGGAACTCCCGGAAGCGCGTGGCCGCGAAACCATAATTCTTTTCGTTGTAAGCCCGGCGGGCGCTGGACAAAATCATTTCCGCTTGCTGGTCGGGCGTGAGCTGCTGGCCATACGAAATGGAGATTGAAAATAGAACGAGGAGCAAGCTTATCGCTAGGGTGAACTGGGAACTTCCCGGATCGCGTTTTCGACTGGATTCATCGTTTCGCGCTCGCATCATGCCGTGAGTGCGAACCAATGAATCAAGCCTACCACTTGCCGCCAACCGATTTCCTGCTACTGAACTATTTCTCGTCATGTTTAATGAGAGCAACGGCATTCACCACATCTCCTCGATTGACACTTGCGGAATGGGCGGTAGGGGAAGCAAATTTCGGCTAAAGATTCTTAGCACAGAATACGACCTGCGGATTTGCCTCCGAGAAACAACCTCCTTGGCGCGGGGCAAGAAAAAAATCCGACCCGCCGATAGAAAAAGGGGAATGAGAAAACCGGCGGGAACATCCAATCGATCCATTGTGGTCGGGCGGGTCGCTGGCGTCAACAAGAATGATTGTGAATGATTGAGGAGACCGCGTTCAATGACGGCAAATGGTCCATGAAGTGCCAGGTGAATTCAGTTACTGCATGAATCCGGCTTACGGTTTTGCCGCCATCATTGCTTGGAAAATGGTTCGGATTTGATTGAGGACGTGATCGTGAACTTTTCCAAAGGTCTTTTGGACGATTGATTGAGCCAAAGTGTAAACCTTATCCACTCGAACATAGCTTGGACGATTGAGCTTTCCCTGAATCAAGTCTGGGGAATCTATCTCAAAACTATAGGCCGACGAATACGGTTTGGAAGTCATTGCTACGACTACAATGTCGGAAGTCGTCCGATTGTAAATATTGTTTGAAACGACAATCACCGGCCTTCTCTTTTGAGAAGAAAGATCCGTAAAGGGAACGGGTATGAGGACGACGTCGCCTTGCTCAGGCACGGTTCCAATCCTCATCGTCCAGCGGATTATCCCAAAAGTCCAAGCTGCTTTGTGCGGCCGAGGTAAGATCGGCCACACCGTCCGCCAACTCTTCAACGACAAAAACGACAACCCGAGTCCCCGAAGGAAACGGCACGGGCACCTCGATCTTTCCCTCCGGAGTTACTTTCGCTCGAGACTGAAATGCTGTTTCAGGCATTGACATGGAAGTCACCACCATGAAAAAGTGATTCGCCTTCAAGTCATTCATTCTAGATTAATCATTCAACATCAACAAGATTCCCTCGACCAATGGAAGGTTCGTTCCTAAGCGCGGCGATGAATGCCGGCACGGTTTCGAAGAGATCGCCGACCACGGGAAACACACGAGGTCGAGCCTGGCGTTGGTTGAGCGTCATGATCGGGGCCTCCGGGTCGTGGTTGAAGGCAATGATGGTGGCGCGATGGCCGATGTAATTCAAGTGCTGAGGCGCGCCGCTGACCCCAATGGCCAGGAGAATACGAGGATTCACGCTTACTCCCGACTGGCCGATCTGCCGATCGCCGGGCAACAAATGAAGCTCTTCGGTGACTTTGCGCGACCCGCCGATGACGAGGTTGTCAACACCGAGTTTATGAAGCGTTTGCCCGAGCGGGTCAATCACGGCTTCGTAGCCGTCCCGATTGCCGACGCCGAAACCGACATCCACGATAAAATCCGCATCGGCCAAGCGGGTGACCCCGACTTCCGCTTTCACCTCATCGAGCAATCGCTGAACGTCACGCTTGGTATAGAATGTTTCGCAGGCCGGCGTCCAACGCTGAACGTGGATCGGTCTCTGAATGGTGTCGCGTCCACTGCCAACCTTGGATTCCGAAGTCAGAGTGATCCAAGAAGTTTCCTCCGGTCGAAAGTCGAGCAAGTGGCGCGAACGAAGTTTGCCCCGCGCTCGGCTGGTGACGAGAACGATGTGTTTTGGATTACTCTCGATTTCTCGAACGCGCAAATTGAGCAAGCCAGGATGAAGCCCTCGGCCGGCTAAGTAAGGAAGAGCCATCTCGGTCCAAGGCTCTCCGATCACCGCGCCGGGGAAAGACAAACCCTCGGGCCAACAGTCGATCAGCCATTTTGCGCGAAAGGAATTCGATAGTTCGGCAGCGGGAGTCGCCAGTAAAACAACGTCTCCCTGATACGACGCAAAAAGCCGTGCCAGGGCCAGGCGTTGCAGCTCCTCATCGGGCGGGGCCAATAGCATCATTACCGATTCCATGCCCCAAGATGCGGCCAGGAGATGGACGGTGGAAACGACGGACTTCGCGGCCCGATCCAGACGCCCGGCCGCGTCCGCCGCCAGAAGGCCGATCACCCGCGATCGGTTCTCTGACGGCGTGGGGAGATTCCGTATCTCTTCGATAGGTCCTTGGAACAAGCCGGGAGCAGGGTCCGTCCCGCTAAGCCCTAATTCTTCCAGTAGTTGACCGGCGGCTTGGACCGGCTCTATCGGCTTCGCTGGTTCATGAAAATCGACGTCATCCCTGGAGATGTTCCCGGTTGATCCGATGACATGCGAACCCTCGGCCAACTCGACCGGCCTTGACGGCACTTGCTTCGGCCAGCGAATCAGCTCGACATTCCGATTTAGATTGCCCAGATAATCCGCGATGGTATATTCGCGTAACGATAAGCCGGGTTCAATGCAAAGGGCGGCGGGCAAAGCGCGAATCCGTTGGCCTTTTCCGGTCGCGTCCATGAAGATGATATGCACGTCGCTGCCGGTCATGTTCTGGGAATCTTCCTGTTCGTGTGAAAGAGACTTGGAATCCAATCGGTCTTGATTTGCCTTGGGCGGCAAGCTCTTGTCTCCGGCCACAGCGACTTGCAGAGCGCTGCCGGCAAAGGGAGTCTTCCAGGCGGAGGCGAGCAAGATGGCCATCGATCCCTCTTCGCCTTCCTCAACGCCTCCCAAGATCAAATCAAATCGAGGATTTGAGCCAAGCGCCGCCGTCAAAGCAGCGGCGGCGCTCGAAATGGTCACGTTTTCTACTTCCGGAACCAAAAGGCGGACACGGTCCACTCCCAGGCTGAGGACTTCCCGAAGGACCTGAGTCGTGCTCCGCGGGCCGACAGCGATCGCCTGGATTGTGACTAATCCCGGGGAGTGATCGCGAATGCGAAGAGCGGTCTCCAACCCCGCACGGCTTGAATCTGACAAAGGCAAGAAAGGCTCTAGTAATTTGCCATCGACTACTTGTGGATGTGGAATTTTGGCGGCCGTCGCTTCCATGACCACGAGAATCGACAAGGGCTTGGTGACTCGCCTCTCCGTTCGCGTGGGAGACGATTCCGTTTCGAGCGGGTGAGAAACTTCTTGTAGCAGGAGAGAGGCAGCGCGCACCTCAGGCGCATAATAGCCACGGCGGAAATGCATCAGCTCTTCGTCAAACCGTTTCAGACGAATCCGAACTTCATCGAAACAATGGGCCAGAGCACGTCGACCCACATCGGAAGAAGAATGATCCGGAGTTGATGTTCGTTCCAGCCAGGCGAGGCGAGCCAACGTGCTATCGGCGGCTTTGAGCCAGGCAGCCGACTCGGACAGCAAAAAACAATTGGCTTGCAGATTTGGATTTTGCCACAGCTCCTGCCCAAAGAGCTGGACGGCTGCCTCCACACGTTGGCGGAATTGTAATCGGAGCGCTTCGAACTCAAGTCCCTCACGGCCGAGATAAACGCTGGGAACAGAAGGAGTAGTCTTCCAGCGCGGGGCAACTTCGGCGACCAAGTCCTTTAGAACAAAAAAGCGCTGAATTTCATTCGTGCCTTCGTAAATCGTGAGCACTCTGGCATCCCGTTGGCGTTTTTCGATTAAGTGAAGCTCGGTCTGTCCCGCCGGGCCGTAGATGTCCTGGGCCTTGGCAATGATTTCCAGCAATAACTCGGTGGTAAGCATCTTCGCGATCGCGGACTCCATCCGGACCGACGCAGTGGCCGCATGCTCGAAACGTCCGATGATTTCGTAGGCCAAGGCCTCTGTGATGAATCGGTCTTCTTCCATTCGCTGCAATCGCCATTGGACCCAAGGCGGAAGTTCTCCATATGCATCGCGCGCGAACTCGCGGCAGGATTCAATCAAGCCGGGCATCGGCGCCACTGACGCCATGGCCATTCCCGCGCGCCCGACGTTGAGGGTTTCGAGCGCGTTTACCTGGCCTCGTCCTTCCAGTCCGATGACATTTTCGCGCGGCACGCGAACACGCTGAAGCGACAGCTCGTTGGTCGGCGATCCGCATTGCCCCATTTTGGATTCGTCCTTGCCGACGAACAGGCCCTCGGCATGGCGGTCGACCATGAATCCCGTCACTCCTTCGGTGGTTCTGGCATATAAACACATCACGCCGGCCAATCGGCCATTGGTAATCCACATCTTGCCGCCGGTGAGTTCCCAATAGTCGTACCAGAGACGATCATCACGGCGTCGAAGTTGGGCAATATCGTCGAAATAGAGCTTGCGCCCATTGCATTCGAAAAACCTTTTTTTCACTTGATCCGTTTCATAGTCATATTCGTCAAAGCGAATAAGCGCCGGCTCGGCGGAAACCGACCAGCGATAATGAGCCACCCGGTCGCGAAATTCGACACGCCGAGCGTCAAGCAGAATTCGCGACTCGGTCATCCCGAAGGGCACAAATTGGCAATAACCATCCGGCTGCTCTTCCACTGGAGCGGAACGGAGAATTGCCCGCGTTGTCAGACGAGCCGTGTCGGAGCCGGCGGAAGGCTCCGTGAGCGCGAAAGCGGAGATCTGGCCGCTCGCCACCCAGCGCAGGAATAATTCACAGGCATCGCGCCGCCGAGTCAATTCGTCATGAAATTCTTCCGCCCGGCCGCATGCCTCTCGCCAGGCATCGAGGGCAGCCTGCCAATGAACACGCATGCCCGGCCAGTCCCGTTCTCCGAGATCTCGTCCGGCTTGATTCCATTTCTCCAGAAAGTGGTAGCAGAGAGTACGAACTGCAATTGGAGAAAGGACCGTTTTCTCTAAGCGATGTTGGATGCTCTGAAATGCTTCCTGAATTGGAGACGATGATGGTAAAACGAATGCTTTCAATGACCGTTCCAAGAAGGATTGAATTTCTTTCCGCGCTTTCCAATCGCTGATAAACGTTTCCAAATCTTGAAGCGCTTGAGGCAAGTCCCGTGTCCAGACTAATAAGACCGGCATGGTGCCGAGGCTGGTGTTGACTTGAATGGTCAGGGAAACGGCGAAATCCGCCAGCCGTTGGGCATGAGTGGTCAATAGGTAATACTCAATTCTTGGCCGGCCTTCTCCTCCCTGCTCTTTTGGGATGAGCATGCGGAAGAAGCCTTGCTCACGGCAGAAATCCAAAGCTTCCGGATCGGGTCGGTGCCGATACTCAATGTAACGCTCGTAATTTTGAAATCTTGTCACGATGGTCGATTGCAACTCGCCGACTTCGCGAGGTCTTCCGAAATGACGACTGACGAGGCTTTTGATGGCTTCGTTTTGCTTAGTGAGTGCTGGATCAACGTCGATCAATTCAGGCACTAATCGCGGCTGGGCTGGGTTGACCGGCTCAGTCAGAAAATCACCGGAATCATAATAATTCGTGCTTGCCAAGAAGTCGGCATAAGAAAGGACGGGCGGCGGAGCGGCGGGATGGACGATGGGGCGATCCGCGGAGGCGGGAGAACGCAAAAAATAGCGCAGGCGAGATTCGAAACTCTCCCGGCCTCTCGAGGTGTGATTCAGCCACACCCGCAACAGTGCAGTTGCCAGGTCTGTCTCCAGTCCGGACTCCAAACGAGCCTGGGTTCGAAGGAGCATCGCTTTGCCGGCTAATAATTCGGCGTTCAGTCGGGCTGCGGCTTCCTCCAACTCCGGCGAAAGCGAGCCATCGTCGGCTTCGGTTCCCCTTTCGCTTCTCGCGCTTTGCCACTGCTCGCAAAGAACTTGCAAACGGGAACGGGTGTCTTTAAGCTCATCAAGTTCCGCTTGCAATGCCTTGCGCTGCCCGATAGCTTCGAAAACCTCATCTTCCCGGACGAATCCGCCAAACGATTGGTCATCGACAGACTTGGCGGCAAGCAATCCCCTGCCATGACGACCGAATATACGGACGTTCGTTAACCCCAAGGTAGGGAGCGCAGCCGAGTCGCGATAAAACTTGGAAAGGTTGTCATCCTCGGAGTAGCCGGTGCCCCCAAAAATCTGTCCGGCGTTGTAAGCGAGGCTGCCCGGGGTTGTTCCCAGGCTCTCCGCCGCCAACGCCTTGATCAACAACACACGTCTGGCGGTTTCGGAGGAAAAGTCGGTTGGTGACAAGGCATGGTTCAGCGTCTCGATCATGAAGTGCCGGGCGGACATTTCCGCCAGCATCTTTTTGACCGCGCCGAATTTGCCAATCGTGTCGTGAGCTTCTTCATCGTGGAACAAGCCCGGAAATTGCACCCGCGCGCCGGCATGAGCTATTGCTCGGCGGCACAACTCCTCGGCCATTCCCCAGGCGATCGAAGTCAAGTCGGCCGAGCTAAGGATGGACCAAATCCGATTCAATCGGTCCTGGTCCAATGTTTTGACAGTTGCCGGCAAGGCTGATTGGCGGATTCGAACTTGTGCTAGGCCTGCTCCTCGCAGGCTAAGGGTTCGTAAGGGCTCTATTGAAAGTCCGGGGAAATCAACGGGCACGGTCGCGATGCGATCCGGCAATATCAGGAGCAGCGATCGGGCCGTCATGGCGGGGACAAGTAAGGCCTGGAAATAATCGCCCTGATCGAAGGTCACAGGATTCCGAATGGGTTCCAAGATGGCGACGCATCCCCATTCGTCCGCATGGGTCCACCTGTCGATCTGCTCTTTTGCGGATGGATCGTGCATCTGAATGATGTCTCGCGCCCAAAGATGGGAGGCGACTCGATAAGCCAGCGATGGATCCCGCCGCCCCAGTTCTGCCAGCAATACCTTCCGCATAGGCGGATGCAGGGTCGTTTCTAGGTTGTGTGAATCTAGACAAGGGACTTGGGAAATCAGACTGCGCAATAGATTATCCTGTTCTGACGTCAGGGGGACTTGACGTTCTCGATCTTGCCAGCTCTTGGACGGAAAGAGGGCGTCGAGTTGGGTAGCCCATCTGCTTCGCACCTCCGCTGTCGTGATGGCACCCTCCTCCGCTCGAAGCCAAGGCCGAAATCGGGTGCGATCCGAAAGGCGAAAATCGAAACCCGAAAAACGATAGCCTCCATTTTCAGAGTCCAACTTCAAAGGACGATTCGGACTTCGGACTTCGGATTTCGGATTTGGAATGGGAAGGCTTTCATGCTTAGCCAAAACCTCCAACATTTGACGGATACCGGCGAGGTGATGGAAGCGCATCTGCCGTCCGTCCGCCGCGGCCCAAGAAAAATGCTGCTTCCAAGTCCGCCGCGCTCGCTCTTCCGATTTGGAAACGAGCGCGCGGGTCAGGCTCATGATCTCCTGGTAAACCGCCGCCTGAACGAGAGTTGGATTGTTGGTGAGTGAGCTATTTTGGAGCAATTCCATGAGCCCGAAAGCCAGCTGGTGAGCGTAGCGGGCCAACATTTCCAAGTGCTCGCTTCTGGCTCGATCAATGAATCTCGGCTCCTTGATAAGGGCATCGTCAAACTCTAGCAGCTTGTGCTCGAGCTGATCGGTCAACAGACATGCTTGGTTGAGCAGCTGGCCGCCTTCGCCGTTGAGAATGTCCCGCTCAAAACCCAAAAGCTCGGCCAGATGACGGACCGATGACTTCCAAGGGTCGAGGACTTTGGGTAAGGCTAGCCGCCTTGCGGTCGCGGCTTGCACAGCCTCGTGTAAGCGTGTCGCTGCCGGCGAATGAACTGCATAGGTGAAACGATGCCGGCCATCGCGCCCCCAATCCACCAGGTCGCTGCCTCGCCAGCATGATTCGCACTTGATGCAATTCTCGAAATTGATCACGACTTGCGGCTGACCCATCGCGTTCAAGCGCGCCTCATAGACATGCGCGGGGCAAATGTGCCATAAGCCCTGCTCAACGACGGCATTTTTCTCAGGCAAGGATTGGGGCCAAAGAAGATGGATATGAGATTGCTTGACGGAATCATAAGCCAAACCGGCGAGGCGGCCTTCCCAATTCCGGGCGGCCGTCTTGACTCGGGGCGCGAGGTCAGCGACCTGGCTTGCGGCCAGCGCGTAAGGCTCATAAATTCCATTGGGCGGCTTGCCCGAACGCCGCCAACCAAGAGCCATCAAGAACCGATTCCAGCTCACCAATAAAACACCGGTGAAAAAAGCGGCGACACCGAGACCTATCCCGATTACCACGTCGAACAGATTCACTTGGCGAACCAGCAAGCGAACGGCTTCAGGCAGTTTGTCATGCAGCGGGACTTGGTCGTTGCTATAAACACGCTGGGCGGCCGCGCTCAAAATTGGGGCAAAGCGATGAAACCATCGTTGCAGAAGACGGGAAGCCGGCCCCGTGGGCTCATCTCCACCGCTCACGACATAGTGAACCCGAATCGTGCCGGCCTGGGGGAGGTTCGGTCGCGGCTTGCCCAAGAGATCCCGAAAGGCATTGAGCGTTCCACCTAAGATCAATTGGATCCAGGCCGGTCGATCGATGACTTCCCGAAGTCGGGTGGAGCGCAAAAAATGGCGAGCATCATGGCGAAGGATTCTCCATTGTCCCGGCCCCGCCACATGGATAAGCAGACGGAGCCAATTGATCCACTTTGCCGGCAGCCAGCGTTTCGGGCGAGTCCAGACGTAGGCGGTGCCTAGAACCAGGTCCAGGTTCAGGCCGAAAAAAGTTTCGGTGCGCTTGACGTATCCCGGCCAGCGGCGAAGGAATTCCACATCGTGCCAATAGTGCGTCCGCTGCAAGGGCTCAAGATAATGCTTGGTCAAATTCTCGCGAGAAAAATCGCCACCCTGCTCGCGAATGTGATGAGCCCCTTGAGCCAAAAGAAGTCCCATCGCCGTCGCGGGTCCGGTGAAGTTGGGATAAGGAAAGTCAATGCCGATGGCGCTGGCGGCGCCGCCGATGGCCAGGCCGTGGTCGACGAGCTGCGGAATGTCCTTGGCGCCGCCGCCGCGGATCAGCTTGGCGCCGAATACACCGCGTTTCCCATCACGGAGCCAGTGTCTGAGAGCCGGCAAATTCTCGAACCATTCCATCAGCAGGTTCGGATCGCCGTCAAAGTTTTGTTGCAGATTGTCCAGGGGCAGCACGAGGCCGATGGACAAGCTTTGACGATTCGTGTAGACGAAACCGCCCATGTTGAGATGCAAATCTCGGCCGCGCAGAGTGCCGTTGCGGATCAGGATCTCATAAGCAGCGCCTTCATCCGCGCCCAATCCAAAGATGCTTTCAATGGCTCCCGGCGGCATGTCGATCACTTGCTTGATGCCTTGCAAGAATTTGGGATTCTCTCCCTGACCTGAAACTCGTTCATAGCCTTCGCGGGTGACGAGATGAGAAGCGTCGCCTTCGGCCAAAAAGACCAAGTCGGCATAGAGAGGGCCCCGCTGCGTACACACTCCGACGACTCGTGAACCGTCGCGGATCAAACTTTCGACGGTCGTCTCCGTCAGAATAACCGCGCCGTGACGAAGGGCCGATTGAGCCAAGTGGTGATCGTAGATCGGCCGGAGAACAGTGTAGCAGTGATGGAACGCCCGGCTTTCCGTTTCTTGGATTTGGGATTTGGGATTTGGGATTTGGGCTTTGGGATTTCGGATTTCTGCTGTCGTGTCTCGATACGTCATTCCCAAAAGACTGTAGCCGTCGGTCGTAAAGGACCCCCGCTCGACCAGCCGGCGTTCCCATGCCAACGAATCGACACGTTCAGGTCCGAGCAGATTGGGATGGGCAAGATTTTCGCAGAAATAGACGCAGCCGGACCAGTTCTCCGCGCCGGGATAAACGGCCGCTTCGACAACAATGACGCTGAATCCGCTGCGCGCGAGTCCAATCGCCGCACTTAACCCCGCTGCCCCGGCCCCGACGACGATTACGTCATACTGCGAAAAACTCATCGGCTTTAAGGTAAACGCTCCATTATTTCCGCTCTTTTTTCGTCCACCAGTCTTTCCAGGCCTCGATCGCCTTAGCGCGGTCCTTTGGGGACGCATCCTTGGCCGGGCCGAAGTCCTGATTGGTGAGACTCTTGAGGGCGGCGTGCGCGGCGCGGGCCACCAGGGGTTCCGAGTCATCGATGAGAGGAATCAGGTCGGGGACGTGACTCTTATCATCCTTCATGGCGCAGGCGAGGGAGGCGGCGCGGCGGATTTCGGGATCGTCGTCTTTGAGCTGAATCCGCAAAGTATCGGCGGTCATGCGCGTGAGACGCTCGGCCAGGGCATCGCGTGCCATCGATTTGTTTTCGCCTTTAAGACGCGGAATAGCGGTGGCCAAGGCCTGGGTATAGGCCGGTCCTTTTCCTTCTTTGTACTTGATTAGAAGTTCGCTTTGCTGGGCATCGGAGGCTGTGGCGAGATCGTCGCTCATCCTTCGTGCTGTGGAACCGTCTTTATTTTCCTGCTCGCCGGGCGAATCTCCATCGCGGTTGGTTGGAAGTTTTTCCTTGGGATCAACCAGTTTGGGTGAACCAGCCCGGTTTTTATCGGATGTCTCCGCGACCTTATCCCCTTTCTTCTTGAGGGCATCGGGTCCAACTCCACCGGACTTGAGCGTGCGCGTCCCTGGATCACGCATTTTGCCTCGCAGGGTCACCGATAAATCCTTGGCCACATTGGCTCGAGTCAAGAACAGCAGCGCGAAACAGGAGTCCACGCCGCTGGGATGATATCGCCCATACCAGCCACCATCTTCACTTTGGCTGTTGAGAAGTACGCTCGAGCCCCAGGCATACCAATCTCTTCGCCCGATGGTCTTGAGTCCATAGATTTCCGCGACCCGTTCCATGGACCACAAAAAGTAAAAGCTGGAATCATTCGTGCCTCCGATCATGCGAAGCTGCGAGTATTCCTGAAGGATGTCCCCCAAGTGCCGGAAGCCAGCCTGCATGTTGTTATCCTTGTCGGGGTCAATCACGCGAATTTTCTTTTCCTTGGGAGCTTCGACGGCGGCGCCATGTCCGACGGCGAGTCCAATCAAACCGGCGCAAGTCATAGCGGGAGAACGGTCATGGTCGGCCCCCATGCGGTATCCGGGAATATAGGTCCAGCCACCGTCGATCATTTGTGTCACCCGGTAGCGTTTTTCAGTTCGAATCAGGGCCGATTCGACCGGCAGTCCGTAGCGACGGGCGACCCAAAGCCCGAGAGAGGCGAATTGCGTGTTGGAATTGTCGCCCTTCGACTGCGTGGCGGCGTCATAAGCGGCGAAGGGTCCGGCGTTCGCGAAACCTTGCGGCTGCGGCGCCGCCGGCGGTTGGGCCAGCCGATTCAATTGTTCCTGTAGGTCCGGAGGCAACTCAGGCCGTTTTTTCTCTTTGTCCTTGGCATCCTCCTGGCGTTTGTCCCCTTCTTTTTTCGCTTGGGCCGAAGCATTTCGGTTCATGAGTTTTCTAACTTCATCTGGCCGCGCTATAGGGCCGGGCACGGGACAACTGTAGGTCCAGCCGCCCGCCTCATTTTGACCTGCCAGCAATCGGATGGCCATGGCTTGAATCAGGTAGACGTCCGCTTCATCTCCCAAACGGTCGAGAAACCAAATCGACGTGGACAATCCATAGGTGTAGGCTAGCGATGGGGCATTCTTGCGGACAAACTGGACCGCCTGCTGCACCTGAGGGTCCGAAGCGGGGATACCGCATTCCAGCAAGGTCAGACCAACGAGGGCAGTGGCTCCCGTGTCCGTGCCGGCGCTTATGCCAGGATACACCCAGGCCCCGTTTTGACCTTGCCTGCTCCGAACAAAAGCGACGCCACGATCAATGGCCTTTTGGATTTGGGGATTGCGCTCGGCGGCGCCGGCAAAGGAAATAGTGACGAGATACCAGACGAACCCTCCAACAAGCCACTGAAGCCCCGTAGGGGGCCGAGTCGTCGGAATCATTTTTGATCTCTTTTCTTGCTGCAAAACGTTCTGATTAGGGGAGCAGGCGCTCATGCATGGGGGCGCAACCGACAGTCATTGTATCGTCCCGGTTCATATTCTCGCAACCGTGGATCCGTTCTACGGCATGCTCCAATCCGGCAATCGGCCCGGCGTCCAGGGCGCGCCGGCGGCGTCCATCGCCTTTTCCAGCTCTCGGAGATCGCCTTCGATCAATCGACGCAGCTTCGTCAGCTCAATAGAGAATTCTTCACCGGCGATTCGGTATGCTTCGAGCTGCGTCGTGGTGGGTTTAGCCAGCGCCAACAACTGTTCGCCGGCAATGTCCTCCACACGCTCGACGATGGAGATCGGCGTATTCTCGTTGCGGGCGCGCAAAGTAACATCGCCGCGAAGGGCACGGAGAATGTCACGATTGGCCTGGGCTAAATTCCGGGCGGCCGTCTTCCATTTGGGATCGATCCACGGGGTCTGATCGAGCGCCTTCTTGATCTTTTCCATGCGATCGGTGAGAGCATTGGCGGCCTCGAGCGTGCCGGACACAGCTCGGCGAAGAATTTGAACCTTAGCTTGAAATGCCCGGAGCGCTTGCCGATCGGATGGTGGGATCGATGCTTCACCGTCCACTTCAACGGTAAATTCGACCGGCCCGGCCATCGCAGTCACAACTCCATTGATCCGTTTACTCATTGTGACTTGATATATCCCCGGCATGACGAGAGGTCCGGATGGTTCCTCATAGAAAAGGTCATCGTCACTTTCCGGCGGCCGTGGTCTGGGCAAGATCGCCGCCGGATCGCGCAGGTCCCAGCTCACTCGATGAAACCCTTTTTTGACGGGGCCGGTCAGGGTCCGAATCTTGGCGCCCGTCTGGTCGGTGATCGTCAGCAGGATCGCCGGAGCTTCTTCTTCCGCTTCGGCCCGCAACTGATCGAAGTTCGGATAGGGAGTTGTTTGTCCCTTCTTGGCGGCTTCCTTTTCCGCTTCACGCCGTTTTTCTTTTTGAGTCTGAACGTCACTTTTCAGGTAATAAGTAAAGGTGGCGCCGAAGGGCGGATTGTCCGCGGCATAGAAGGCCGCGCCTTGAAAAGCTTTCCCGGGCAAGCCGAATTTCCGGGACTGGACGTACAGGAGCGTGTTTTTCACCGGGAACAGCCGGCACTCCTGCTCGAGGTGTTCCCGTTGCAACCCGCGCAGAGGAGTGTAGTTATCCAAGACATAGAAACCGCGCCCAAACGTTGCGGCGACCAAATCATTTTCCTGCTTCTGAATCGCCAGATCGCGGACCGCGATCGTGGGCATGCCGCCTTTGAGGCGAATCCATTTTTCGCCGCCATTGAGGGTAAAGAAAAGACCGAATTCCGTGCCGGCGAACAGCAAGTTCGGGTTGACGGGATCCTCGGCCATAGCCAGCACGGGGCCGTTGGCCGGCAGATCGCCTTTGATGGATTTCCAAGTCTTCGCGGCGTCCGCGCTTTTCAAGAGATAAGGAGCGAAATCCGCGTTCTTGTGGTTATCGAAGGAGGCATACAGGGTGTTGGCATCATGCTGCGAGGCCAGCAGCCGGCTGACATAAGTGCGATCCGGTACGCCGGTGACCTTGTCTTCTTTTCTCCATGTTTGGCCGCCGTTGTCGGTGACTTGAATGAGGCCGTCATCCGTGCCGACATAAATCAAGCCTTCTTTCTTAGGCGACTCGGTCAAAGCGACGATGTTGCCGTAGAAGGAGGTGGAGAGATTTTTGGCGACGGCATCGGCGCTCCAGATTTTTCCCATGACCGGCAACTGGTTGCGGTCGAGCTGGCGGGTCAGGTCGCCGCTGACGGGCTTCCACGTGTCACCTCGATCGTCGCTGCGGAAAAGCCTTTGAGCCGCGAAGTATAGCCGGGTGTGCAAATGCGGACTGATGAGCAGCGGCGAATCCCAGTTCCAGCGCAAAGGTGCCTCCCCCTTACCCGGCTTGGGTTGAATGCCCATGCTTTGGCCGGTCCGGTGATCGAAACGCACCAGATCGCCATATTGCGCCTCGGAGTAAATAATGTTCGGATCCTCAGGATCGACGCGAGTTTGGAAGCCGTCGCCTTCTTTGGTGTTGAACCAATCTTCGTTGGTGATGCCGTGAATGCTGCGTGTCTTGGCGGGACCGCCAAGCGTAGCATTGTCCTGCGTGCCGCCGTAAACGTGATAGAAAGGTCCCTGGTTGTCGACCGTGACGTCGTAGAATTGCGTCACCGGAAGGTTCGAGAGAAATCGCCAATTGGCGCCGCGATCAAAGCTCTCGTATACACCGCCATCGCAGCCCACCAAATAGTAACTGGGATTCTTCGGGTCGATCCAGATTTCATGGTTGTCGACGTGCTTGAATTTCTCGCCGAGCTTGTGAAGTGTCTTGCCGCCGTCGTCGGAAACCTGAATGTAGACGTTCATGACATAGATGCGCTCGGCGTTGGCCGGATCGACGACCAGATGGGCGTAGTACTGAGCCTGCTGATCGAATTCGTTGCGGCGATTCCAGGTCGCGCCGCCATCATCCGAGCGAAAGATGCCGCCCTCTTTGTCGATGGACTCGATGATGGCATAGATGATGTCGGGATTGGTAGGGGCCATGGCCAAGCCGATGCGGCCCATCTCTTCGCTGGGCAGACCGCTCTTGAGTTTGGTCCAGGTGGCGCCGGCATCGGTGGATTTGTAGAGGGCGCTTTCCGGGCCGCCGTCGATTAAGGTCCAGACATGACGACGGCGTTGATAAGAGGCAGCGATCAAAACGTCCGGCCGGTTTGGATTCATTACCACATCAGTCACGCCGGTATTTTCGCTCACGTAGAGAACGCGCTTCCACGACTTGCCGCCGTCCGTCGTTTTGTAAAGGCCCCGGTCGCCTCCGGGTCCCCACAACGGCCCCTGGGCGGCGACATAAACGGTGTTTGAATCGCGCGGATCAATCACGATCTTGCCGATATGTTCCGAATTCTTCAGGCCGACGTTTTTCCAGCTCTTGCCGCCGTCTTCCGAACGATAGACACCATCACCATAGCCGACACTCCGCTGGCTGTTGTTCTCGCCCGTTCCAACCCAGACAACGTTTGGATTCTTAGGATCGAGCACGACCGTGCCGATAGAATAGGAGCCTTCATTATCAAAAATCGGCGTCCAGGTGACACCTGCGTTCTCGGTTTTCCAAACACCACCCGAGGCCACGGCGATGTAATAGCGAGCGCGATTCGAGGGATGCACGGCGAAGCCCACAACTCTCCCCGAGGCCACTGCCGGTCCGATCGAGCGCAGCTTCAAACCGCTAAACGTCTCGGCCGACATCAATTCCGCCGGCTTCTTGTCAGGTTCGTCGTCAGCGCGAAGTGCGTGGACAGGCAAAAATGACAACAAAGACGCAAGAACACTGATGCGAATCAAGATGGACCTCACTTTCGGGAAAACCACAACGCCAACCAGCAACCGTCATGTAAATGCGTAGAGTTAGATTCTTGCCGAGTGAGAGAGGGCATGCAAGAAAGAAGTGCTCATGGCTGAATCGACAAATGTGGGCGCGAAGAAGGAAACGAGACCAATTAATCATGCCACTGTCAACCGCTTATAAAACAATTCTCCCGATGCCGCGTGGCGGCGCAGCTCGGCGCAAGGTTCAAATCGTGGCCCGATTTGCTTGGCCAGAGTCTCCAGAGTCTTGACCACATCGCCGGCGCCCCGGTCATCGGCATAGCGAAGGGGTCCGCCGCGATGCGGCGCCCAGCCGGTTCCTAGGACCATGGCCAGGTCAATGACGTCAGCGCTTTCAGCCAACCCCTCGGCCAAGCAAGCGGCGGCTTCGTTCACCATTAGACACACCATGCGCTCTCGAGCTTCTAGCATCTTATCGCTCGTAAGCTTATCGCCTCCTACAGGCTCAGCCGGCTCACGCCGGCCGCTCAGGTCGGAGCGAAGTCTAGTCAGCGCTTCTGTGTTGACGGTTTTTTTCTTTCCCTGATAGCGATAAAATCCTAGCCCGCTTTTTTGGCCCAGCCAGCCGGCTTGACACATGAGATCGAGTGCGGGATGGGGCTTCAACCGGTCGCCGAACGCCGGCCCCACCGACCGGGCAATATGCGCGGCCACGTCGAGCCCCACCTGATCCAGAAGCTCCAGAGGCCCCATGGGCATGCCGAATCGCCGCATGGTCAAATCCACTTTTTCGACCGGCATTCCCTCAGCGACCAGCATGCCGGCTTCGTTGAGATAAGGCATCAGAATGCGATTGACCACGAAGCCGGGACTGTCGCCGACCAGGACCGGAGTCTTGTCCACGGCCGCGGCCCATTGCATGAGGATGTCGGTCACCTTTTCTTGAGTCGTAGCGGTTCGCACGACTTCGAGCAACGGCATCTTGTGGACCGGATTAAAGAAGTGTAGGCCCGCCACGCGCTCGGGATGCGAGAGTCCTTCTTGTAACTGCCGAATCACGAGCGACGAAGTATTGCTAGCTAAGATCGTGTTCGGTCGGGTTCGCTTTTCCAGTTCTTTGAAAACACCTTTCTTTAATGGCAAGTCTTCGATCACCGCTTCAATTACGAGATCAGTTTTTTCAAAGCCTTGCCAGGTCGTAGTGCGTGCGACGGCGGCCATTTTTTGCTTCGCTTCCTCAGCGGAAATCAGTCCGCGCTCGGCGGCCTTTTGAAAAAGGCCGTCGATCTTTTTTGTCCCGGCAGCCAATGCAGCATCGTTGATCTCCTGGACCACGACTTCGAAACCTTTCAAGGCGGCCAATTGAGCGATGCCGGCGCCCATGGTGCCGGCGCCGACCACTCCGACTCGGCGGATTTCGGGAACCGAATCTTTGTCAACATCTTCTTGAAGTTTCCGGGCGCGCTCGATTAGGAAAAAGAGCGTCATCAAATTCCGACAGGCTTTCGTCGTCGCCAGCCGGCCAATCGCCTCGCGCTCGCGAGCGAGTCCCGCGCTCATGCCTTGAGTAAGACCGACCCGCACGGCATCCAAAGCCTCGAACGGCGCCGGCATGTCATCAGGCACTTTGCGTCGGAGGATGCGCTCGGCCCCGCGGAACATGATCGTTCGACCTACTGGTGTCGATTCGATCAAGCGTTGCCGCCAGTTCCGAAGCGGCATCCCGTGCTTCGGGCGTTTTTCTAACTGGCGAGCGCCTCCCGGAACGGTGGTGATAAGAGCCGGCAGGTCTTCTTGCCGAGAGGTTGTCCAATCTGCCAAGCCCCATTCCCTGGCCTCGCGAGCGTTGAGTCGCTTCCGCTGCAGGATGACCTGCAAGGCTCGCTCCAGACCCACGACGCGCGGCAATCGCTGCGTGCCGCCCCAACCGGGAACCAGTCCCAGCTCGATCTCCGGCAACCCGATTTGCGTCTTGGGATGATCGATGGCCACGCGGTAATCGCAAGCGAGCGCGAATTCCAAACCACCTCCCAAACACGGTCCATGAATCACGGCTACCGTCGGAAAAGGCAATCGCTCCAACTTATCGAAGAGTTGTTGCCCCGCGGCCGATAGGGCCATCGCTTGATCGGAGGTGGTGATGCTCTGAAATTCGTGCAGATCAGCGCCGGCCACGAAGCCGTTTTTCTTTCGGCCGCGAATCAGCAGCAGCTTGATGGAAGAATCCGGCGCGATGCGATCAAAGGCTGAATGGAGTTCGCCCAATACTTGGCGATTGAATACGTTGTAGGTCTTGTTGGGAACATCCAGCCATAGAGTGGCGATCCCATTGTCCTTCTCGATCATTAAACTTGCGGCGCGAAAAATCTCCATATGTTTCGAGCTCCTTTTGGTTCAGAGAAAGGATATCGAATGTTAGATGAGTGATGAGTGACGAGTGATGAGTGACGAGTGACGAGTTCATCCGCTCGTCACTCATCACTCGTCTTTCGGGTTATGCAAATAAGCGCATGATCATGGCCGTCACCTTAGGCAGAAAGACGATAGCGCCGATGATGGCTGCGGTGATACTGGCGAGGAGGACCGCGCCGGCGGCAATGTCCAGGCAGTGGCGAACGCGGGACCTGCTGACCTCGTTCAGACCGCGACAGAGGATGTCCAGGGCGCTATTGAAAAGCTCGGCCGTCAGGACCAGGCCGATGCAGCCCAACAACAAGCACCATTCGAGCGGCTCGCAGGGCAGCACAATGGCTGTCGCCATGACCAGGGCGGCGAAGAAAAAATGGACGAAGAAACGCGAGTGCCCGCGGAAGCCCAGTTTGATGCCCCGCAGCGATTCGCGGAATTTGTCGCGCCAGAAACGGCGGGGCTTGGCCGAGAAGGATGAAGGATGATGGAAGAAAGATGAAGGAGGATGCAGGCCGCTTGCCAGTGGTTCATCCATCATTCTTGCTCTTTCAGGCCGCCCCGCCATGATCGATTACCTTCCGATCGCTCCCGAGCCAAAGCCGGGCATGCCGGCCACTCGTTGGGTGGCGGCCACCGCGTTGGGCAGAAGCTCAAACTGGAACCCAAAAGTATTCAAGGTCGAATTGTAGGAAAAGCCCAAGTTCGCTTGCAAATCCTTGCCCATTCGAGTCAGCACCAAGGAGTTCGCCTGCACCTGGGTCCCGAAATCGTAAAAAGTGCTGAAAGTCAGGGCATATTTTGGACTAAACACATACGTGACAGCCGCCACGCCTGCCTGGCTGTTAACCGGGAAGATGTTGCGGTATCCCAAATAGATATTGGTCCGATCCGGACGATTGAGAAAAGCGCCCAAGGTAAAAACGCGTGCTCCATTCGTTTCCGTGTCGAACCAGCCGGTGCTCACGAGAGCCGTGCGGTCGCCGACGTTCCAAATCCAGTCATATTGAAGAAATGAGAAGGGCTCTCCGAAGTCATCGCGGTTAGCTTTCGGAAAATACGACGCCGACAAATCCAACGTCATCCAATCGACAATGTGCTCCATCCCGGGGTAACCGCGTTTCGTCTGCAAGCGCTGACGGAGATCGAGTTGCAAAACTTCGATCGTATCCAGCGTGTCAATTCGGTTGTCCACGAGCCGCTGAATGGCGTATACCTGGGGGTTGAACATCGGCGAGGTGATCAAGAAAAGGCCATAGTTCGGGTTCAGAGCCGGCTGCACCGGGTGCAGGTCTCGCAGCGCCTGGTCCGTCGCATTGTCATTGAGCTGATCGAGCTGGGGCAACTGGTTGAAGTGCACATCGGAATGGGCGATGTAGTAATTGGCGCTCAGGACGATCTTGTGATTGATGCCATTGAGGTTGAGGAACTCGCTGTGAACATCGGGATAGATTCGAGAGAGGGGCACGCTGGCGCGGATGCCGCCCGCCGCATAGACACGCCCAATGTTATTTCCATCCAAGTCGTTGGTATAGTCCGTCAAATCAAGAACACCGTAGGGAACTAGGCGCAGGAACCCCAGGCTGAAAGGCAAGCTCAGTTCTTGCCAGAGATCGAAACGGCCGGTGTTCGTGGCGGCGTCCGTCGGCGTAAAGGAAGGAGGTGGAAAACCGGTCGGCATCAATTTGGCGTAGGCCGCGCTGCCATGCACGTTGTAAGTCAAAAGATCAAAGAACGATTGGCCCAACAGATAACCGTCCGCCCGCGGCAGCCAGGAAGTCTCGGTCACCCAATAGCGGATGCGGTCATCAGCTAGTAGTGTCCAAGCCCAGTTACTGCGCTGCTGCTTGAAATAAAAAAACGTCTCTTGATTGATATCGTTGTCAAATTCATTCTTGTAATACTGTTCGAGAAAGTTGGGGTCGCTCAGAGCCGAGACTTGGAACTGGAGGGTGAAATCGTCCAGGAAGCTCCAGTTGTCTCGCCACAAGAACCGGCCACGCCATAAAGGATGGTTGTCATTTGGCCCTCGCCCGCCGCCCAGGATGTCGGTGCCGTTATCATAGATACCCCAGGCTTTGACGAGGCCGTTATAATGGCCCGCCAGACCGAATAGCTCGCCGCCGCCGTATTCATATTGCGTTCCCAGCGCCGGCCCGCGAGCGGTCAGATAATCGACATCTCCGCGCCAGCGCGTCCCAGGGCGCGGATCAATGCCAAACAAGTCATAGAGATTCAGCGTCAAGCTCGTCTGAAAACCAAAAATCCGGTTGTAATTGAGCTGAATGTTCTCGAGAGGTCCCAATGGATCGCGGGCATCACCCTGGACAACGGGCAAATAGAAGATGGGGATGTCCTCGACTTTCAGAAACATGTTATTCCCGCGAAACAGCAACTGCGTCTCCACCTCCGGCTCACCGGTCAAGTGGTTGTATACCTGCCGGCCAAATAAGGTCTTCTTGGGAACCTGTTTCTCATCCAACGTGGCTTGAACGAGATAAATCTTGACCTCAGGATCCGAAGGGAGCCGGCTGGAAGATAGCTCCGTTCCCAAGGATTGATAGTGCTTGGGTGAAACCTGGATCAGCTCCTCGGAAAGCATGTGGATGGGATCGGGTAGACCCGGTTGCCGAAATTCTAAATCGGCTTGGCGAGCCACTGCCACATTGCGACTCACGTCATAATAAACTTCGTCCGCTCGCAGCACCGGCGGCTCGGCGACCGGCTTCGCCCCCGGGGGACGCGGCACGGGGGTCATTTTCGTCCGAATGATCACGTTGCCGCTCATGTAGAATTCGGCGTCGCGCGTGGACTTTCCGTCCGGTGATTTCACTTCCTGGGAGAATTGCTGAAGATTGCCCCGCGTCCAGACGATCAGGCGGTCGGCTTCGATGTCGAGAATCTCTACCTTCGGATCGGGGTTTTCGACGGTGAGGATGATGCCACCCGTGACCAGGATGGCTTGTTCGCCGTTGGGATAGATATAAGGGGATTCATTCCAAGGCTGGGAGTAACGAGGGACGATGCGGATTTGCCGTTGCGGCGCCTGCGAGGTCGTGCGCGGAGGCGGACGAGGAACCGGGTTGGCCGGCGGACCGGGCACGGGCGCGGCAGGCGCGGTTTGCGGGCCGGACGGCGCCGGAACATTGGGCGTCACCGGCGCCCCAAGGCTCGGTGGGCCTGGATCAGGTGTGGTCGGCGGGCGAGTCGAGTCGATCGATGGAATGACATACGGAGAATTCGGAGTTTGAGTCGGCTGCGCGGGAGTCGGCCCCGGATTGATCGGGGATACCGGGGCCGGCGACTGCGCGGATGTTCGTTGAATCACCGGTAGTGACACCGGCGCTAGCGCCGAACGCTGGGCCACGGCGCGAAGATAAATGGGATCGTCCTGCCGTGGCTGCTGAATGACTTTGCCTTCGTGCGAGCGCAGTTTTAATTGGCCGCGGGTGTTCAGGTCGATGAACGCCCGGGGGCCGGTGCGGGCCTCCACGTCTCCTTCCAGGTGCACATCCCCTTCGGCGTACAAATCCAGGTGCATGATGCCGGTGCGGCGCGTCCGCTCCTGATCGACCCAGGCAACCGCTCCTTGCATTCGCCCCTGGATCAGACCGTGTTCCACCAGGACCATGCCCTTGAGGAGCAGCACGCGCTGATGGCCTTCCATCCAGGTGGAAATTTCATCCGCGTAAAGGAGAATGGGTTTAGAATCTCCGGGAACGTTTTGGCTGAGACGGACGATCTCCTGGCTGTAGCCTACCAAGACGAGAGTTGCCAGAAGCAGGAATGAAAGAAGCCAAATTCGAAATTCAAAGCACGAAATTCGAAACCAATTCCGAGCCACGGATGGAACACGGAAAGAACACGGATGGCAATCAGTGTTTAATCCGTGTTCCATCCGTGGCCCCCTACTGGTTTCGGATTTCGGATTTTTCTTCGCAGAAATTTCGGATTTCCGATTTCGCCGGGTCAACCCAAAGCCCCCCTTCCGCCAGTTTCGAATTTCGAGTTTCGAATTTCGAGTTTTCTGTCACATGACGTGCGAGGGGCGGATTATAAAAGCCGGGCCTGAGGTGTCAAGGGGAGCAAGCGATTGCCAAAATGGGATAGATGACGCAACTTATACAGATTGCATTTCTTCAGGAACAAACACCGTAGAAGAAATTCTCTTAGCGCAAGCCTATTATCTTAAAGGCTTTATGACTTTTTTTCTCCTGTGGTATGGGGACCCTCCCTTTGGCGTAGAAGAAATTCAGACATTAGCCTGCGGTATAAGTGTTAGCGATCGTTTGCCTCCGTTGGTAGTTTCTCGGCGAGCAGGCCCAGGAGGGTCTGGTAGTCGACCGGTTTGACCAGGTGGTAGTCGAAGCCGGCTTCCTGGGACTTGCGGCGGTCCTCTTCCTGTCCCCAGCCGGTGAGGGCCACGATCAGCATGTTCTTGCCCCACGGTTGTTCGCGGATACGCCGGCAGGCATCATAGCCGTTCAACCTGGGCAGGCCGATGTCAAGCAAGATCACCTCCGGGTTGAACTCCTGGGCGGCTTCGACCGCTTCGAAGCCGTCATAAGCGATACGGGTTTCGTGGTCGTTGATTTTCAAGAGCCTGGCCAGTGACATGGCGGCGTCTTTGTTGTCATCGACGATGAGAAAGCGGCGGGGAGTGATGCTCGATGGTTCCACGGCCGGCTTGAGCAATGGGGTGACCGGCGTCTCGATGAGGACAGGCAGACGCACGATGAATTCACTGCCACGGTCCAAGCCTTCGCTCCATGCTTCGACGGAGCCGCCGTGCATTTCCACGAGACGCTTCACCAGCCACAAGCCAATGCCGAGTCCGCCTTGCGACCGCTCGAATCCCCGATCCGTCTGGGCGAACATCTCAAAAATGCTTCCAAGTTTACCGGGCGGGATGCCTATGCCGGAATCCTGAATCCGAATCATGGCGTCGCTGCCCTGTCGCTCGGCGGTGAGTGAAATGCGGCCCTCCGGCTCCGTGTATTTGCAGGCATTGTTCAAAATGTTGCTGAACACCTGGCCCAGACGCACGGGGTCGGCATGCAAATAGATCGGCTCGGGCGGGAGCGTCACGGACATGTCATGATGAGCTGACTCAGCCAGCGGTCGAGAAGCTTCGACCGACTGATGAATCACCGACGCCAGCTCGACATAATCCTTGCGCAGGTCGATCTTGTCGCGGGTAATTCGGCTCACATCCAAGAGGTCGTCAATGAGGCGCTCCAAGTGGCCTAGTTGGCGCTCCATGGTGGCGCGGGAGTTCTCTAGGAGGTCCGGGTCATCGCTGGCGTGCCGCAGAATTTCCAGGGCGCTGTGGAGCGGGGCGAGCGGTCCCCGTAACTCGTGCGCGAGTGTCGCCAAAAACTCATCCTTTCTCTTGTCGGCCGCTTTCAGCGCGGTCATCAGGTCGTAAATCCGCGCTTCCGCCTGCTTGCGTTCCGTGATGTCTGCGATAGAGGCAAACCAACCGACAACTTCGCCGTCAGGATTGCGATCCGGGACATAGCGGGCGTGCAGGAAACGAGATCCTACACCCTCAAAAGGCACCACCGATTCATAATCGACAACCTCACCGCCAAGGACACGGGTCACATGAGGCCGGATGGCCTCGAACCCTTCGCGTCCCATGATCTCCATAATGGGTCGCCCCTGAACCTCTTCACGGGGTCTACGAACCAGCTCGACATAGGCGCGATTGACAAAGATATAGCGGAGGTCGCGGCTGCAATGAGTGAGCATGGCGGAGGTGTTTTCCGTGACGTTTTCAAGTTGAAGATCCCTCTGCCGAAGTTTTTCTTCGGCCTGATTACGTTCCGTGATGTCCCGGGCGATCTTCGACGCCCCCACGACACGGCCCGCCTCATCCTTGATGGGTGAGATCGTCAGCGAAATGTGGATAGGCTGCCCATCGCTTCGCATCCTCACCGTCTCGAAATGATCGACCCGCTCGCCGGCACGAATACGACTAATGATCTGATCTTCCTCATCCATTCGATCGGGAGGAATGATGAGGGAGACGTGTTGACCGATGGCCTGCTCGGCCGTGTAGCCGAAGAGTCGCTCGGCGGCGGCATTCCAAGTTTGAATGACCCCATCCAAGTTCTTGCTGATAATGGCATCGTCCGAGGACTCGACAATGGCGGCCAAGAAGCGCGAAGCCGCCAGTCGTTCGGCGTTTTGCTTTTCCAACCGCCGCCGTTCGCTAATATCCCGGAAGGTCAAGACGGAGCCGATCACATGGCCCTGGGCATCCCGGATGGGCGAGGCGCTGTCGTCAATCGCGCGCTCGGCGCCATCTCTTCTAATCAGGACGGTATGATTAGCCAGCCCAACGATGACCCCTTCTTGGAGCGCTCTCTCAGCCGGGTTTTCGACCGTCTGGCGGGTCTTTTCATTGACAATGTGAAAGACGGTGCCGAGCGGTTGCCCGGCCGCGTCCGCTTGAGACCAGCCGGTCAAGGATTCGGCTACGGCGTTCATGGATGTGATGCGGCCATCAATATCGGTGGCGATGACCGCGTCGCCGATACTGGCCAGCGTGACTCGCAACATTTCTCGCCGCATTTCAGCCCGGAGTTGGGCGATTCGCATTACCTCGCCGAAGCCGATGATGATAGAGCAGGTGACAAGATAGGCAATTAACCCGATCAGATTGTGGACCAATTCCAATCCTAGACTTCCCCGGGGCTCGATGAACAGGTAAGCACAGGCCAGGTAGCCGAGAACTACCACGAGAAGCGCCGGGCGATAGCCGCCCAGCCAGACGGCGATTGCCACGGCCGCGAATAGGGTGACGAGCGGCAGGGTATTCCCCATGAAGGGGTCAAGTAGCCAACGAAGAAGCACCGCCGCCACAAGGGCGGCAATTGATAGGCCGTAAACAATGGCTGAGTTTCGGACTGCTCCTTGCCCCAATCCGTTCTCTGGACCCGTTCCAGCATCCTGCTTCATTTGCGACTCGGTTGATAAGAAAAGTGCCCCATGATTCTACTCGGTGGTATCGCTTTGGTTACCGTCAAAGCGGGTAAGGAATCCCCGACCAAACAATTCGATTGTCAGCAGGGCATTCCATGCATCCCCAGCTTCTCCGTGGGATCCACGACCATCCATAGTACGGATAATAACAATGTCAGGGCGGCGGACACTGGAAATCTTTTCCGTTGTGCCGCCATCTCACTCACATCGTCATGGATGTGTGATGAACCCGATGCTGTTAGCGAAACTTATCGTCGTCCAGGCGCTTCCCCGTCGAGTCGTTGCCGACCGGGCGTCAGAGGACGGAGTCCGGCGGCGGCTTTCCGTTTTGATTTTTCCCCCACATCAAGAGCTCCCGATCGCCGAGCAACTCTCGAGCGAACTCGCATCCGACTATCCTATTCCCATCGTTTGCTTCCGAAACGTGAATGAGTCGGACAAGCTGGGGCAAAAGCTTGGGGTGGGACGGGCTCACGAGGATCGTGGTCCCTCTTTCTACCGAATGGCGGCAAAGAAGCTTCATGCCCCCATGGGAAATGTTATGAACTTGAGCGGGCCAAGCAGGCCCATTTTCGCTTCCCGCGATCTGACAACGGATGGTCAGTCGCACGGGATAGCGCACCCAGTGGCGGCGGTCTTCCCCCAAAGGCCCCGTGAGCATATCTGTTTTCGTGGACGGCTTCGGCATAGCGTTCCTAAAGGTACAAGATGCATGCTGGTTATAAAAAAGAGAAAGCCAATTTTGACGGTAACACATTGTAGACTCTGCAAGATGCGTGTCTGTCGGGAAGCGTACGAAATCTCCGAGTTCTCTAGCAATGCTTGCCTGAATCAGCCTGAAGGGCTGACCTACGCCAGGATACTGCCGTAAAGCGATTTGGTCGTGTTGTAGCACTCGCAACACGCCGCCGTCAGCCCTTCGCGATTGAGGATGCGGAGTCTTCCTCGTCGATAGGCAATGAGTCCGGCCGCCTGCATGATTCTTGCGACCAGAGAAACGGTTTGTCGGCGCACGCCCAGCATATCGGCCAAAAACTCGTGGGTAAACAAGAGATCGTCTTGACCTGCCCGGTCTTGGGCGGTCAATAACCATCGGCTCATGCGCTCCTGCACGGAATGCAGCAAATGACAGGCGACGGTTTGATTCGCCGCCCCAAGACGATAGGTGACGTACTGCCGTAGCAGCTTGTTGAGTGTGGCGCAAGTCTTCAGGGCCTGCAAGAAAGCGCAGGTGACAATGCGAAAACTTTGACCCGGGAGTTGGACAATGGTCGTCATGGGGCTGAATTCCAGGCCTAAGAGAACGGGAATGCCAACCATTCCTTCATTGCCGACCGAGGCCACATCAATGGCTCGGCCGTCTTCCATCAGAACCAAGAGGCAAATGGACCCGCTCTTGGGAAAATAGACATGAGGGATGGGACCACCCTGCCGGTAAACCTCGTGGCCGCGCGGCAGCGAGACCGTTTCCGCGCTCCGGAGTAACTGAGCGCGCTCCTCTCTCGGCAGACGGTCGAGAAGAAGGTTCCCCGACCGCGGTGTTTTGATCGCAAACAAAAACGTTCCTCTTTTCAATCATTTAGGAGTCACACGCGGTTCGGGTTCCGAACGAAGCCGCACCCCCCAATTTTCTCCCTATGCGGTATGTAAGTGCAAAACTTGTGCCGTCTCGTTTTTGCGTCATGCCGGTGACACTTGCAGCTGTTTTGGAAAAAAAGCTTCTTATGTCATCTGACGGACAGACATTTCGCGCTATCGTTCATAAAGTTCTTGCAATTCGTGACGACCTAATTTCGATGCGCTGTTTCATTTTCGTCACTCCCCAAGAGGCGTGGAACGCGCTCGAAGTCCGGCCATCCGATTGGGAATGTCAATGGCGATATCCCGACTTTCTCCCACACCATTTGGAAACAGGCTTCTCGATTTCTTGGGGGAAAACGACTACCGCCGGCTGCAACCTCACCTGGAATTGGTCAGCTTGGATTTCAAACAAACTCTCTATGAGCCGCGATCGTTGATGCATTACGCCTACTTTCCTCGAGACGGGGTGATCTCGATGCTCACCTCGATGGAAAACGGCAGCGGCATTGAGCTGGCCAGCATCGGCCGAGAAGGAATGGTTGGCCTTGGTTTGTTGTTCGGCGGGGAGAAAGCGCCGGCGCGCATCATGGTGCAAGTTCCCGGAACCGCCCTGCGGATGAAGGGGAACATTCTTCGGGATGAGTTAAGTCGGGATACGCCGTTGCGTCGTCTGTTGTTTCTCTACGAGCGCGCTTTCCTCAAGCAAATCATGCAGTCCGTGGCATGCAACGGTCTCCATTCTCTCCTCCAGCGTTGTTGTCGTTGGCTGCTCATGACCCGAGATCGAGTCGATTCCGACTGGTTCGTGATGACTCACGAATTTTTGGCTGAAATGCTGGGAGTTCGGCGATCCAGCGTATCGGAAGTTCTGGAGCCGCTGCAGAAGAAAGGCTTAATCCATTGTCAGCGCGGCAAGATTCAGATTCTCAATCGCAAAGGTTTGGAAAACCTTGTCTGCGAATGCTACCGGAGCGTACATGGAGAGTTTGAGCGCTTGTTCGCTGAGCACTGATGAAAAAGCATTACAAGAATCGGATTGCGCAATGAAATGCTCAGCGTTTTATTCGCTCATGCCCAACCATGGACTTCTCAGTTGAGAATTTAAGAGTTAAGCGAATCTAGAACGACTAGGTAGTGCAACGAAAGGATGAAGAATATGGTTGTCACAATGGAGGTGAAAGGGATTTCCAGCCAGTGGCGGCGAAAATGACACAAAAGGGCGAGCGTCACGGCGAAAACCGTGGTTGCCACCTTGAACCAAATCACGCTCTCGAAGCCGCCCGCTTGAGCCATCCAACGGACGAGAGGATTCAATTCCCAAAATTCAAAGCCGGCCTGGTGCTGCCAAGCGAAATAGGCGTCGAATGAAGCCGCCGAAGTCGCGAAGGTCCATAGAAAACCAAAGAGCAAAGTCCTCATCCGGCCCCCCCCGTCGGAAAAAACACAAACTCGCGGACGGTTCGCGCGGACTCGGGGCATGAAAGAGTCTCGGCGATCACCTGCATCTTTCCTGGCCGCTAAACCAGCAGCCTATGATTCCTGAATCTGGCAAGTCGCGTGCCGCGGCTTTGAGGTGTGGCGGCAAGTCTTCAACTTGCCGAAGAAGCGGTGGGCAAGTTGAAAACTTGCCTCCACGATCTTCGGCGGGCCGCCATGTCGTTGAGCTGCGGGCAGCTAAACGACCCCGACTTTCACGCAGTGGATGGGGGGAAGGGAGTCAAACAGGCAATCCCAATCTTCACCGCCGTCGCGTCCGATCCAAAGTTGTCCGGTCGTGGTGCCGAAATAGAGAGCGGGGGATTTGAGATCATCGATGTCCATGGCGTCGCGCTGAACGGTGAAGAAGGTTTCTTTTTTGGGCAGGCCGCGGGCTATGCGTTTCCAGGAATCGCCGCCGTTCTCGCTGCGCCAGACGGCCGGGGCGCCGCCCGGACAGGTGCGCGTCATCGGCGCGAGCGGCATGACATAAACGGTGTCAGGGTCGTCAGGATGCACGACGATGGGGAAGCCGAAGTCGGATGGCAGCCCTTTGGCGATCGAGCGCCAAGTCTTGCCGTGGTCATCGCTGCGGAGCACGCCGATGTCGGGTCGCCGGCCGCCGGGTCCGTCCCACTCACCCCAGCCGCCATGATTTTGCATGTAGAGCCGGCCGGGCGCGTCTTTATGGCCGGCGATCTTGTGCACGCATTGGCCGAACTCCGGATAGGGATCGGGCGTGAAGCCGGCGCCCACGCCATCGTTGGACGGCTTGAAGCTCTGGCCGCCATCCTCGGAAACATAATGGCCGCCGGTCGAAATCCCCACGTGCAGTCGGCTTCCCTCCCGAAGAATGGTGTGCATGCAGAGTCCGCCGTTGCCGGGATTCCACTTGCGGGCATGCTCATGATTGCTGATGCCGGGCACCATCTCCCACGAATCCCCGCCGTCATTGCTGCGGAAGAGGGAGGCCGGCTCCACGCCGCACATGAGATCCTTCTTGTCCTCGCCCGGTTCCAGCGCCCAGATATTAGCCAGTGCCCGGCCATCGTCCTTCGGGAAGGCGGGCGCGGATTTCGTCTCCTTGAATTTCGTACCCAGATCGGTCGAACAGAGGACCTTCATGCCGAAGAAGGCATTGCAACTGGAGGCGTAGATGCGCGGGCTGCCACGCCGGTCGATCAACGTTGCATACACGGCCACGCCGGAGCCGAACGGCCCGCGCAGCTCAAACTTCCTCCGGTTTTTCGACGCCTCGGCGACGAACAGGCCTTTCTTGGTGCCGATACTGAGAATGACGCTCCTCGACATCTTTTAGCCTCCTGAGACCGCGGGCATGATGGTGAGAACGTCCCCCGGCGCGAGAGCGGTTTCCATTCCCTCCCGGTCGCGGACGTCGGACGTGTTGATAAACAGGTTCACGTGGCGGCGGACCTTTCCCGTTTCATCGCAAATACTTCGATAAAGATCGGGGTGGCTTTGCTCGATTTGCTCCAAGGCCGATCGCACGCTGGCCGCGCACAAGGCAATCTCCGCGGCGCCTTCGCAGCGCGAACGCAACACACCGGGCACTTGGATCATGATGCTCATTCGCTCAGAGTTCTTTCGACTTCCCCCTGCCCGGAAAACTATGACGAGATTCTACAGCCTCGGAAGCCTGAATCAAGGAAGAGGTCCGGAAGAAATTACCAGGCTTTGCCTAGAATAACGATGTGGGAAAATTGCTATCACTCACGCATCGTCATCTTCAGCCGGAGATCATGGACCGTGCCGATCTGGATCCGGATCGGCATCGTCATGCGTTGCGGGGCTTGGAACGAATCAATTGGTTAAGCGGTAGCGCCGGCATTCTGTGGCCATCGATTCGTCGTCTTGCGGAAGAAACGAACGGCGAGCCTTTGCGAATCTTAGACGTGGCGTGCGGCGCGGGCGATTTGAGCATCGCCTTATTTCGCCGGGCCGCTCGGGCCGGATTGAATGTCCAACT
>Ga0206934_1058_pt1 | contig 33237 bp, 26 predicted proteins | sample Alteio_BWOrgHeat_16_FD_152932 | JGI IMG/M metagenome (GOLD analysis project Ga0206934, IMG submission 152932) | Enriched cells from forest soil in Barre Woods Harvard Forest LTER site, Petersham, Massachusetts, United States -... | ecosystem: Environmental > Terrestrial > Soil > Temperate forest >...
CGGATGGAAAGAAAGAGTGGCAATATCTCATCATCGCGCTCGCCAGTACGCCGCTAATGCAGCAATGGGTCGAGTTTGTGGTCGAGCAGCCGAACCAGACTTCGGGAGTTTTCCTACTGCCGCTGGAGATGCAGCATGTACTGCCGAGCTTGAATAAGGCCATGGGCGTGGTGCACGACCTCCCATGGAAATTCCTGATGACCCATAACAAAGTGAGTGGGTTCCGCGTCGTGGTATTGCGCGATGGCAAACTGGCATTCACCCGGGTGAGCCAAGCGTCGGAAGAGGTGGTGCCTGCGGTCATTGCCGGGAATATCGAGCAAGAAATTATCAGCACGATCGAATATCTCCGCCGGTTGGGATTCAAGGATAATGACCAGCTCGATTTGACCGTGATCGCCGCGCAGGAAGTGGCGCAAGTGCTCGATCTTAAGCGCTTCGGCGCGGGCGCGGCACAGGCGTTGACACCGTACGAGGTGGCGGAATCATTGGGGCTCAAACAAGCTGCGCTTTCGGCAGATCGGTTTGGCGATGTAGTGGTCACGGCAGCCTTCGCCATTGCGCGCAAGCCAACTTTGCGTTTTTCGAATAGTTACATCGACAAGCTGGCGACATTGTACAAATCTTTCTGGGCTGTGTTTGGTATCGGCGGATTGATTGCGCTCGGCTTATTGGGCCTCAGCGCTTCGACGATGCTGGACTGGCTCGATACCGATCAGAAGCTGGCTGAACTTACTACGCAGCGGCAGGATGTGCAGTCGCAAATTGATCATTTACAGCATGCCATCGCGGGGCTCGGCAAGGATGTCGCCTATAAAGCATTGGTGGTGGCCACGCAAAATCGCTTCATCAAAGATCAGCCGACCTTCGAGAATTTTGTTAATACACTGGCGCCTATCTTAAGCGATACGATTCGCGTGAAACATATCGATTGGTACGTGAAGGCGGATGATGCGCCCACCAGCGGTAGTGCGGCGCAGCCAGCCGCTGGGGCCAATTCGGACAGCAATCTTGCGGGGAAAAATATTGTTGTGGATTTCAATCTGATCTCGACTGCGACCGATCAGGAAGTGCTGACCAAAACGGCCAATCATTTTTTGGTAACGCTCAAAGAGACGATGAAGGATTATGACGTCACCGAAATGCCGTTCGTCTGGAGTGCGCAGAAAAAAGAATCCAATCAGATCGTGCTCGATAATACGGCACCAACGACAGACACCACCCCGCAAGCGCCAACCGAAAATAAATTCACGGTGAATTTCTCCTATAAGAAAGGTGCCAAGAGCGCGGCCAGCTCGCCTGCTCCAGTTGCACCGAAAGGAGCGCCATGAGCAAGCTAGAACTGTTGCAAAAGCGGCTGGTGAAGTACGTTATTATCGCGGTGGTAGTTATCGCCCTCTGTGGCGGCGTTTATTTCGCTGTGGATGATATGAGCGGCGATGCACTGCAGCATCGCAGCGAGGCAGAGGCGGAGCTTACCAAAAATCAGGGTACGCGCGATGAGTTGAAGGCGAAAATCGATGCCGCGGCGCAATCGGAGAAAAAATACCTCGAATTACTGTTGGCGCATACCAATCCCTCGTTTGAGGCAAAGCGTGAGGATATGCTGAACTTCCTGCGCGACGTTAAAGCGCACGCACGATTGAACGATGTGAAGGTCACGATGAATCCCGAGGTGGTGCAGACCGAAACAGCGCTCACTAGCCCCAATCATGAAGTGACACTGCGTGATAATATCAGCATTGAATTTGGCGCGATATCGGATTTACATGTTTACGCGATGCTGAATGAGCTACTGAAGCAATCACCGGGTTTTGTGACATTGAAAGCGATCACCATCGATATGAAAGGCGATCTGTCGCCCGCGGTGATCAATCGTCTGGCTACAGGTGAGGAAGTCGATAGTGTGGGTGCCAAAGCGATTATTTCCTGGGCCGGTATTCGTGCTAAAGAGGGAGATCAAAGCGATGCGGATAGTGTGGCTAAAACGCCTACCCCTGCTGCACCGAATGCGCAAGGCGTGCCCCCTGGTCCGGGAGGTCTCCACTAATGCGCATAGGTTCGACATATTGGTTGCTCAGCGGCGCTTTGCTTATGGTGAGCAACGCCGCATGGGCACAAAATAAGGTGACCTTCCTTACCGTTATCCCGCCTACAGTGGTGCCTGGCGTAGCGCCATCCGCTACGACTGTTCAGCCAGCCGTCATATCTTTTGCGCCGCCCGTCGCCCCCGTTGCGCCAGCCGCAGCCACTGCGCCAGTTGTGGCACCTGTTGCGCTAGCTGTGGTGCCAATGGTCTCTAACAAATCCTTGTCTTCGGACAATACCCTGGCTTCCGACGCGCACCCGAATGGCACGGCGACCACGGCTGTGGCCACACCCATGCCCAATTTGCCACCAGTAACATTACCAGGCACTACGGTGCCGACAGTGGCCTTTGCGCCAACAACACCTCCTCCACCGGGCACAGCACCAGTGCCAACCGCACCCATGCCGACCGCTGCGACGGTAACACCCGCGATTGCCGCCAATGAACAAACTATACCGCCTACCGGACATTATTCTTTCGGCACGGCAACCAACAGCCTGTTTTTTACTCCTGATGAGATCAAGCAAATGAAAGCGGTGCTGGAGCGGTTTGAATCCGGTGCGGGCAATAATGGAAAAGTGGCGGATATTACGGTGATGGCACCTGCCGCGGCCACTGCGGTGGAGCCGACCAGCTATCCGATGTTCTATCTCTCGAGTGTGGCGTTTCACAACACGCATGATTGGACCGTGTGGCTTCTGCAATCCAATGATGCGGCGCCGGCGTCGAGTGCTACTCCAGCGGCGCCCAATCCTGCCGCACCGGTTGCGCCAGCGCCTGCTGTACCTGGAGCGCCCGCCACTGCTGCTGCGGATGTAGCTGGGCAGCGAATGATCAAGCTGACGCCGCACACGAATACGGGTGAAATTACGGTGGTGGCGATTGGCCCCGATCGGGTGGCATTCTCCTGGAAGCCGGAATATTTGTCGCTGATTGCGCAACGTTCGGCACGGCATATGTTTGCGGCGACCGATAAGGTCAAACACCGCCTGACGCAGGGGCATCAGGTATCTTTCAAAACCACGGATAAGGACGTTCGTTTCTGGCTGCGTGAAAATCAATCCTTCGTGCCGGCTTATTTTGAAACATTTGAAGGCCATGGTAGCAATACACCGCTTGAATCATTGGCGCCGCCTGCACCACCAACGGACGCCTCGGCGGCTCCTGCCGCAGTATCGACGGACGCTGTGCCAATGAATCCAACGAATTTGCCTGCGGGTGAGGATCTCGATAGTTTGTTGTCACGTTCCAGTGTCATCGATAAAGCAAAAAAAGCAGGCGCGAGTAGCGCGCCGTAAATTCAGGAGTTTTATGAACGATCACCCACTCACGATTAGTAATCTGCATAAATCCTTCGGCACGCATCAGGTGTTGAACGATATTTCGTTTACGCTGCAGCCCGCTGAAATTTTTGGTCTGATCGGGCTGAATGGCGCCGGCAAAACCACGATGATCAAAATTATTCTCGATTTGATCAGCGCCGATGCTGGCCAGGCGCTCATGTTCGGTGAAAAAAGCGATACGGTGAAAGCCCGCGAGCGTATCTCGTATCTGCCGGAAAAATTCGCGCCATCGCGTTATTTAAAAGGCTATGAATATCTTGAATTGTCACTCTCCTACTATCACAAGAAGCTTGATAAGGAAGCGGCGCGGCAACTGGCGCGCGACCTCGATCTCGATCCCGATGTGCTGTCGCGCAAAGTGGGTAGCTACTCCAAAGGTATGGGGCAAAAGCTCGGGTTGATCTGTGCATTCATGGTCGATCAGCCATTCCTGATTCTCGATGAGCCGATGAGCGGGCTCGATCCGCGGGCACGCATCGCGTTGAAGGAAGTCATGCTGCGCGCGCGCGCGCAAGGCAAGACGCTATTTTTTAGCTCGCATATTCTCTCCGATATCGATGAGATTTGCGACCGCATCGGCATTATTCATAGCAGCAAGCTGGTGTATATCGGCAAGGCGCAGGAGTTCAAACCGAGCTTCAACGAGACCTCGCTGGAGCGTGCATTCCTGCGCGCCATCGGCGAATCACCGGATCTGAAAACGGTGGCGGCGTAATCGATTAAAAATTCGAAGTTTCGCCTTTTTTCTGCGCTTCTTCAATGGCACTGCGTTTAATCAGCAGCCCGTGCGACATGGTTTTTGAAGTGCCGCGCTCATTATTGAAGCGCAGGCGCAGATTCGCTTGGTTATCGCTATCCGAGAGCGCCACTTCCTCGGTGATCATCCCCAGTTTGACAAGGTCAAACAAATGCTGGTCGAACGTATGCATACCATCGGTCGTGCCTTTTTCGACCATCTCACGAATCTGGCGCACTTTATTTTCCTCAATCAGCGTTTTGATGAGGCCGCTATTGATAAGAATCTCGCAGGCGAGGCTGCGAGATCCCTCGACGTTGCGCACCAGGCGTTGCGAAAGAATGGCGCGCAGATTGTTGGCGAGATTGAAGAGTACCTGCTTATGCCGCTCCTCGGGGAAGAAGTTCAGCACACGTTCGATCGCCTGGCTGGAATTACTGGCATGCAATGTGGCAATGCATAGATGGCCGGTTTCTGCGAAATAAATCGCTTGCTCCATCACCTCGCGGTCGCGAATCTCGCCGATCACCACGAGATCGGGCCGCTGACGCAGGGCATTTTTTAGCGCAATGGCGTAGGAATACGTATCCACACCGACGTCGCGTTGGCTGATGATACATTGATCATGCTGGTGAATGAATTCGATCGGATCTTCAACCGTGATGATATGGCCGCTACCAAAGCGATTGCGATGACCGACCATCGCGGTAATCGATGAGGTTTTGCCGGAACCGGTTTGGCCGACGATCAAAATCAGCCCGCGTTTTTGCATGACCAGTTCGCCATAAAGCGGCGGCAGATGCAGCTCTTCGAGGGTTGGAATATCCATCTGAATGCGGCGGGTAACGATGCTAATATGACCTTGCTGGCGGAAAATATTCACGCGGAAACGCGATTTGTTGCGCCAGTCGAGCGAGAGATTGAGCTCCAACGTGCTCATGAACTCATCGCGCTGGAAATCATTGGTAATGCTTTCCATCAATGCGGTGAGATGATCATCATCAAGGGGCGTTTCGCCAATCGCCATGATTGAATCGCCGATGCGAATCGATGGCGGGCTATCGAAAGTGAGATACAGATCCGACGCTTTATGCGCCACCATCTGCTCGAAATAATGATCGATATCCTTTTTAACATCCATGGTTAGAACGATCCCGTCGCGGTCGAAGAAGTGGGTTTGGTGCTGCTTGGGGTGGCCGGTTTCGCACCGCCGCTACCAGTGCTGCTGTTTGCAGCGGGTTTTGGTTCTTCCTCATCCTGTGAGCCGGTGGCGAGTGAATCGCGCAGGGTTTCGGAGGAAATCAAGCCTTCAGAGAAGAGGCGATTTAAGGTATCGCGCATGGTGGTCATGCCGATTTTGCTGCCCATCTGGATCATCGAGGTAATTTGCGGAATTTTCGCTTCGCGGATCAGGTTGCGGATCGCGGGTGTGCCCAACATGATCTCATGCGCGGCGACGCGGCCGGAGCCATCGGCTTTTTTGAGGAGTGTTTGGGCAATCACTGCCTCCAGCGAGACGGAGAGCATCGCGCGTACCATTTCTTTATCTTCCGCCGGGAATACGTCGATAATCCGGTCGATGGTTTTAGCCGCCGAGCTGGTATGCAGCGTACCCATTACCAAGTGACCGGTTTCCGCCGCGGTCATCGCGAGCTGAATGGTCTCAAGATCGCGCATCTCGCCCACCAGAATGATATCGGGATCTTCGCGCAGTGCGCTTTTGAGCGCCTTGGCGAAGGATTTCGTCGAAGCGCCCACTTCGCGCTGATTCACCAGTGACTTTTTCGATTTATGCACGAACTCCACCGGATCTTCCACGGTGAGAATATGTTTATGCATGTTCTGGTTGATATGGTTGATCATCGCCGCGAGCGTCGTCGATTTACCCGAACCGGTAGGGCCGGTGACGAGAATGAGGCCCTTATGCAGGTTGCACAGGCGTTCCAGCACTTTGGGGGTTTTCAAATCCTCGAGCGATAAAATTTTGGTCGGGATGGTACGGAATACGGCGGCAGGACCATAAATGGTGTTGAAGGCATTCACCCGAAAACGCATGTCGGTGCCGAAAGAAATCGAGAAATCGATCTCGTAATCGCGCTCATAGTCGCTGCGCTGTTGCTCGGTCATGATCGAATAAATGAGGGTTTTGATTTCATCAGCGGTCAGCGACGGCATATCGACGGTCAGCATATCGCCATGCACACGCATCAGCGGCGGATTGCCGGTGGAGAGGTGCAAATCGGATGCTTTATTTTTCTGCGTGGCGACAAGAAGATCGGTAATTTCCACAATTTCCTCATTCAATAGATGTAGGCATCTTACCGCGCAAACGTAAAGATTTAATTAACCGGAGCGGCAGAGGCCGTGACGGCGGGTGTAATCACAGGCTGCGCCAGCGCAGTGGTGAGGTAATTCACGCGTTTCTGCAGATTGGCGACGGATGTCGGAATCTGCTGCCCATGCAGCGAGGAATCGATCAGCATTTTATACAACGCTAGCGCATCAGCACGCTGGTTATGGTGATCGAGCATCACGGCGAGATTGTATTTGTAGGTCAGGTTATCCGGGGCGAGTTCAATCGCGCGCAGCATTTTATTGTGCGCCTCATCGGTATAGCCCATTTTATCGAGCACCACCGCGATTTGCGCCGGGATCGGGCTGAATTGCGGGTTGCGGGTCTCGAGGCGCTCAAGCTCGGGCAGCGCATCCTGCGGTGATTCGTCGCTGACAAGCACCAGGAAGTTATTCAAGCCTTCGCGGTGATTGGGATTCAGCTTCAGCAACTCGCCATAGAGCGGGCGGGCCTTGTCGAGATCGCCCAGGCGGTGATAGGTCGAAGCGAGGCCAAACAGCGCATCCTGGCTGGTCGGATCGCTGGCGAGAATATCCTTGTAGGTTTGAATCGCCGTGTCGGTATCGCCGCCCATCAGCGCGGTATAGGCGCGATTGAGCTCGAAATTCTCATCGAGACCGGGGCGGCGGACCTTGATCGACAGGCCGACTGATTCATACGAATCGACTTTCCCTTTCGTACCCAGCGCATCTTTCACTTCTGGGCTCACGCGGTTGAGTGCGATATGGCCGCCTTGCGATTTATCCGTATCGATATTACCGGGGATATGGCTCAAAATCGCGCGTGTCTGCGGCGATAATTCCGAGGTTTTTTGCGTGCTGGCAACGGCTACTTCCTGCGCCGCCTGTTGCGTGGCAACCGGTGTAGGCGACGGGGTGGTAATGGCAGGCGCGGCCGAAGTTTGGATGGCCGGCGGTGTGGCAGGAACGGCGGCCGTTTGGATCACCGGCGGTGCGGTAGCGGGAATCGAACCGGTTACAATTGGTTGCGCGAGTGGATTATCCGCCAAGACAGGGGCTGGCGCGATAAAGCCGGTGGTTGGTTGGTCACTGGTTGTGGCAATAGCGTGGTTCGGGGCAGCGGTGATCACAGCCGGGGCAACCGGCGCCGTCGCGGCAGTACTGGTATCGACGGAGACGGGGGCATAAGCTGTATCTACCGCCGGCGTTGCGGGCGCAGGCACAGCGGCTACGGCTGGCGCATCGGCTGCATTATCGACGCGAGAAGGGTAGAGCGGTTGGCTGGGCATCGCGATGGGGGCCAGTGGTGAAACATAGCCTGCCGAAGACTTGGTGCCGGAATAAATCACGGATGGGTCGGGCAGGCCAGTTGGTGCGGCAGTTGTGGTGCCTGTATCGGGGTTGAAGGCGGCATGGGCATCGCACAGCGGTGAAATAATGCCAAATGTCAGCAAGATGGCGGTTTGGCATACGGTAGTGCGGAAGCCAGAGAATCGCATCATAAAAGGAACCTGATCAAGTGCAATTGCGAACGAGTTATCACTATATCTAGCAGTAATGAAAAATAGTTATCACTAGAATTGGTAGAAGTTCGGCAAGTAATTTGTCAGTATTGTGGCCATTGCGACATATAAACCGCAATCGATCATTATCGGTCATTAAAGTGGCATGTGATTTGCATTTCATGCGCTATGAACCAGAGTCTGCACCTTAGCAAAAAATCCGTCATCGCGCCATGGAAATTCGGCGTGCTGATACTTGTGCTATGGGCGGCACCATTGTCTGCGCAAGCCGAACCAACATTGCAAATGGCCGATGCGGGGGCGTCCGCAACACCGCATTTCATGTCACTTACCCCGGCACGCGCAGGACTGGCAGCAATCAAGGATTATCATCCCTATGTACACACGCTTGGTTCACCGGCGATGCCCAATAGCAGCAATGCATCCGCCGACAGTGCGCCAGCGGGCAGTGGACTCAAAGGGTTCATGCCCATCGATCGCAGCATGGTGACGCCATTGCATATTGTGCATGCCGGTGTGCCGATGCCGACACGCGGCGCGATTTCATCGACCTTGGCGGCGGGCACCAAACCTAGTGGCTCAGTGAGTGCGATGCATACGACGAATGTGGCACCTACCTTGCAATTATTCGGTATCGATAACGGCGGCAGTGCCAATAGCTCCATGCCGAATTTTTATCAGGCACTCCGGTCTGCGGGTGCTGGGGCCACACAAGTTAAATAATATTTACTAATTGTCCCACAATCATTGCAAATTAATTATCTTGCAGTGCGTGGCAAAATTACTTTGGTAATAGTTGCTGATTTTTACTTGCATCGCGGCGCGCATACTTTCACATAGAGATACGTCTGCTGCAGTTTTAGTCGTACAAAAAGGTTGGATGGGTTTGGGGTGGTAAAAAGCGTCGCTAGCCGTATCGTTTTTCTTTTCGCGTTCATCGCGACAGCATCCTCTGCATTCGCAAATCCAACCGCCACGCTGCCACTTTTTGGATGGAGCCAGACAGCGGTGAAGCCTGTCGCGCTGGGCACGCAGCTCGCGCAAAATGATGTAGTGCCTGTGGCGCCCGATGCCGATCGTGCCGTGATGTTTCCGCTTTCCGGTGCCGATCCAGTCGCGCCCCAAGCCACCGGCATGATCCCGCAGGAGCCGATTGCCTCGCCGTTAACCGCAACCACACCTGATACGAGCGACGCGCCAATGCATAACGGCTTGCCGGATGTTTCGTTGCTGCATGATCCTGCGCCAGAAACACCTGCTGCCGCCAATGCCGATACGGCAATCCCGGCGACTGAGCAAAAAGCTGAAGCGCCCGTAACTGCGCCTGCCACCACTAGCGATGCTACAATGTCTGGCCCCGCAGCCGCGACAGATGTGGCCAAGCCAGAAGAAAAACCAACTGAAGCAACCGCTGGTCCTCCAGCTCCACTCTTGAAAGATCCGGCCAAAGAACAGGCGGCCGTTCCGCCTGCGCCACCACCAGCGTCTGCACCGCTGCCTGTGGCGAAAGAAGAGAAAATGTCGGACAAGAAAACGCCGCCTGGTGCGGCACAGGCGGCATTCAGTGATCCGTCGGGCAATGCGCAAAGCACCGGCGATATTGCACCGACGCGTGATGCATCTGCCGATGCGGCACGCGAAGTGGCGTTCATGGAAAGTCTCAACGGTTCGCAGAGCGATCTCATCACGCTCGATATCGCGGCGCCTGGTATGACGCCGGATATCTCGGGCTCTGTCAGTATGCCGGAAGCGGTAGCGTTCGCGTTAAAAAACAATTTCTCGGCATTGGCAGCCGCGGCGAAAACGAAGCAAACCTATTGGGAAAAAATCGGCAGCTATTCGCAATATGGTCCGTCGATAGAATATAACTGGGCGAATGGGCGTGAGCGCTCGGAGCCTTCCGCGTACAATGATCCCAGTGGGAATCGTGTGCTGGATGATAGCCATAGCCGCACTGATACGACCTTGTCCGTGCGCCAGCCGCTTATCGATCTTAGCGTGATTGCAGATATCCTCACCAGCCATAATACCGAGGATGCGGCCAAGGACGATCAGCGCGATGTGCGCGAGGGGCTCGCCTACGATACGATCAATGTCTATTTGAAATTGTTGCAGGCGCGCCTGTCGATTCAATTGGCCGATGAGTATAAGGGGTATCTCGACGATCTCTCGAGCCGCATGAAAGCGCGGGTCGAGGGGGGCGGCGCCACAGCGGGCGATCTCGACCGCATTCGCGGACGTGCCTCGAATGCGGAATCGGCGCGAATCGAAGCAGTCGGCGAATATGAATCCGATCTGGCCGAGTTTCAGCGGCTCACACAAATCACTCCGGCGCAGCTGAAAATTCCCGATCGGCTGATGCCGGAAATTCCGGATAATGTGCAGGTTGCGCTCGATCGTGCTGTAGCAGCCAACCCCGCTTATTTAAGCAGCATCGATAAAAGCAAGGCCGCTATCAATACGCGTAACAAATCCTTCGCCGATCTCGCACCGAAACTGTCGGTCGAGTATTCGCATGTGAATACTTGGGATGCAGGCGGCGCGGCCAAAGGCGATCCGATCGACGGGGTTTATCCTACCCAGAATGACGAACGTGTGATGCTGGTGGCGCACTGGGCGCTTTATGGCGGTACGCAGCTCGCCAGCGGTGCCGCCAATGTGCAACGTGCCTATGAGTCGCGGTTCCAGTCGTGGGATACGCGCTCGCGGCTCGAACAATCGATTCGCACCAGTTATAATGCGATTTCTTCGGCCGTCTCGCGCACCGATACGCTGCGCAACGGCATCGAGGCTAATGCGCGCGTGGTCAAGGAATTCGAGGATCAATATAAAAATGGTGGGCGCTCATTGTTCGAGCTGCTGGATGCCCATGAGCAGCTTTATAATTCGCGTCTCAATATGATGCGTACCACGATTGCCAAAGCGCAGGCCGCGTATCAGGTGCGCCGGCAAATGGGTGAGCTGGTCGCAGCGATTATGAATTCGGAGAAGCAGTAATGGATAGCGGCGGACAGGAGCAGAATTATTGGCCAGGATTCGTGGATGCGCTGAGTAACGTGGTGCTGACGCTGATCTTCGTGCTGGTCGTATTCGTATTTGCGTTGTCGATGGCGGCGCATAAAGTGGAACAGCGCGCGAAAGAAGTGAAGGAAGCCGAGCAGCGTCAACAGCAACAGCAAGTCGCGACTTCACCGGCGTCGCCACAGGAAACGATACAGCTGAAACAGCAATTGCAGCAGGCACAGGAAGTGATCAAGCAGCTGCAGGCGAAAGTCAAAACGAGCGACAGTTCGGAAACGGCGATTCAGCAGGAAAACAAGAACACAGTGATGACCGCCAGTAACGAGCCGACCAAACCCATTACCGGTACGGTGGGTCTCAAACAGGCGGCGACTGGGGATATTCAATTATTTTACCCCAATGCGGTGGCGGAGGCGGATGAGAAATCCATGCAGGATTTGAATCATGCGCTTGAGGGAGCGCAGCAAAAAGTCGCTCATCACAAAATCTTACTGCTTTCCTATGTGGGGCAGGAACCTTATAGCGCGGCGATGCGGCTTGCCTATTATCGGGCAATTACGATGCGCAATTTGCTTATCAGCAAAGGTTTCGCCGATGCCACCAGCATCACGACGAAAATTATGCCTTCCACTGCAGCGGAATCGGGTCATGTTGAAATTATCTACCAATAGTAGAAATGCACTGGTGCAAAAGGCGGCAGGGATGCTGGCCTTGCATCGCCCGCATGAATTGCGTCAAAAACTCGAGGGCCCGCGATTGTTTATCGGGTTGGTGGGCTGCTGCATATTGCTGCTCGTGATCTGGGGATCACTCGCCAAAATCGATCGCGTGGTGCGGGTGGAAGGTAAGGTGATTCCTGCCGGGCGCAGCCGCGAGATTCAGCATCTTGAAGGCGGCATCATCGCCTCGATCGATACACATGAAGGCGCTACGGTGAAAAAGGGCGATTTATTGCTGACAATCGACGATACCACCGCACATTCCAATCTCGGTGAAGATAATGTGAAATATAATGCGCAGCGCGCGCGTGCTGCACGGTTGCAGGCGGAGGTGGATGGCGCGGCAACGATCAATTTCCCGGCTGACATTGCATCAACACCCACAGCACAGGAAGAGCAGCATCTGTTTGTTTCGCGCAAGGCGAAGCTGGAGCAGGAAGTGGTAATCGAAGATGCAACGATTCGCGAAAAAACCGCACGGCTGAATGAAGCGATCAAGCGCCGTGGCAATTTGAAGGATGAGCTGACGGTCGCCCACCAGCGCTCACAAATGATGGCGGGGATGGAAGCGCGCAACGCCGCCTCGAAGCTCGAAGTGCTCGAAGCGCAAAGCCGTGAGGAGCGGCTACAAACCGAGAAGGGCGATACAGAAAATTCGATCCCGACCTTGCAGGCATCGATTGCTGAGGATCAGGCGCGCATCAGCACCCATCGCGCGGAGTTTCATAACGATGCGCAGAATGAATTGGTGACGACGCTGGCAGAAATCGATCGTTTAAAACAGTTGTTGGTCTCCGCCAATGATCGCGTCAATCGCACCGATGTACGCGCGCCGATGGATGGGATTATCAACCGCATTTCGGTGAACACAGTGGGCGGGGTGATTAAGTCGGGCGAGAGTTTGATCGAGTTGATCCCGGTCACGAAAGAGGTGTTAATTGAGGCCCGCGCACAACCGCGCGACCGGGGTTATCTGAAGCCGGGCCTTGAAGCCACCGTGCGTATTTCCGCCTATGATGTAGGCGAACTTGGCTTACTCAAAAGCCGTGTGACGGAGGTGAGCGCCGATACAGTGCAGGAAGCGCGCGGCGATCCCTATTACCGCGTCAATTTACTGGTCAGCGATGTGCCGGCGAGCTACAGCAATCTGGTGATGGTGCCGGGCATGACGGTGACCGCCGATATTGTGACCGGCCGCCGCACGGCCATTGGCTATTTACTCTCGCCTTTACGGAAATTTACCTACAACATCTTTAGGGATTCACGCTGATGTCTATTTTTACTCAACTGCGCCTGATGAAGCTTCCCAACGTCAAGTCGCGCGATTCGATCGCCTATGCGAAAATGCTTTCGCCGCTGATCATGATCGTTTTTGTCGGCGTGTATTTCCATACGTTTATCATCAATGCCGTGATGGCTAACCCGGCGATTAACGGGCTGATCATGACGACGGCTATTTATGGTGTGGCGCTGATTATGGCGCGTCTGATCGCGGCGCAGGAAGATTTCTACATCATCGAGCGATTTGGCGCCGAAGCGCTCGCGGGGGCAGAGATGACCGAGCTGCTCGAGCAGCCCTGGATTCGCCATCGCTATGTGCGCCATTACCTGAAACATATTGCACATACGGAAGGCACGCTCAGCTCCGAACTCGATCAAAACGCGATCGAAAGCGAACTGCATGCGCTGTCGAATGAATATAACAGTAAGCTCGAGTTGCCGCAGTTCCTCGTCGGTTTCATGATTGCGCTGGGGCTACTTGGAACCTTCATCGGGCTATTGGAAACCCTCACCGGTATTTCCGGCATGTTGAGCGGTCTGGGTAAAGGCGACAGCAATGCGGAAGAGCAATTCATGGCGCTAGTGGGCGAGTTACGCAAGCCATTGGCAGGGATGGGAATCGCGTTCTCGGCCTCGATGTTCGGGCTGGTCACGAGCTTGATGCTCGCGGTCATGATGATCAATCTGCGCCGCTATATTAGCCGGGTGCTGATGTGCGCGCGTAATGTGATGCACGACCTCACCAAGATCAGCCGCGAGCATCAGCATCGCACGGCCGATGGCGATGTTCTGGTGCCGATTCATGGCGCCGGTGGCCAAGGGGGTGGCGGCCAGGGCGGCGGTGGCCGCGGACGTCAGCAGACGGAGGATGAAGATGTGCTCGGCGGCAGCAATATTCTGATCGCCAACCGGATGGATGTGCTGCTACGCAAGCTTGAAATTCTTTTCAAATCCTTCGAATCCAGCATCGCCGGAACGACCCGCCTCAATGATTTGCTTGGTTTCGGTCCGCGCATGAAGGAAACCGGGGAGCGCACCCTGGAAGAATTGCGGGTCATTGCCGGTGCCACTACCGAGCAGCAGCGGATTGCCCAGCAAACCGTCGATGCCAATAGTATGATGGTGACGTCGCTCACCAATATTCTCGATACCCAGCGCCGTGCGCAGGGCGAATTTGCCAATGCAATGAAAGTCTTTGTCGAACGCCTGTCGAAACTCGAAGAAAGTCATATAAGCATTGGGCGCCACTTATATGAAATCAAAGAAAACTTGGTGAAATCAAGCGGTAGTTATGATATGATTGAACCTATTATGAGCGGCATTGGGCATCAGACATTGTTGCTCGAGGCGCTGGTCAAAGAAGCGCGCAATTCGCAAAAATCGCTCGCTGCGATCGAGAATGTTACCTCTACCCCTCCGCCCCGCGCTTAATCGGGGTGCGTTTGTTTAAAATAACCGCCGTCTGAGTCAAATATGGATGCGAATTCAGTCATAAGTCCAGATGCCAAGGGTCAGTATCACCTCGATATTGCCCGGTCTGATATTGTCAAAGTCGATATCGCGGACGTGGATGTCATCGTCCAGACCAAATCCGGTGAGCATTACTTACTGACGGGCGCAGGGTTAGCGGCGATGATGCAGAATCCGCCGACGGTCAATTTCAAAGATGGCGGCATCACGGCAGAGCAGTTATTGGGCGAGGTGGGCGCAATCAAAGATGTGGCGCTGTCGATCCCGAGCCCCACGACGCTGGAAGAAAAAGGCAAAAGCGATAAGGATCTCCAAGCCGCGCTTAAGCAAGAGCATGCGAAGGAAAAGCAGCTCGAACACCATGTGAAGGAAGTAGAAGTCAAGCTGAAGGCGGCACAGCAAAACGAGCATCAGCACGACCAGCAGGAATCAAGCCAGGCGCATGCCGCCGCGCTGACGATGGATACCGAACAGGCGGTCGAAAATCTTGTAGCGCAAGCGCAAAAAATTATCGATGACGGGCATCTGCATGATTACGATTTCCAGCCGATACATCAGTTCAATCCGCCCCCCGCAGCTTTCGCCTCTCCTCCCGGTGTGTCGCCACCCTTGAGCCTGGTGCCAATCGTGACCCTCTATATGGGTAACGTTGTTGGCAATACGACCAGCGTCAGTGGCGGTATCACCACCATTTTGGGTGGCGGCGGTGCTGTCGGTTCAGATGCAGCCGCGCAAATCGGCCCACGCGATGCGCAGCAATTTTCAACAACGGTGATCAACGGCACATCGGGCAACGACCTTATTTATGCCGAAGGTAATGTGGCGAATAACGGCACGGCGCGCACCACCTTATATGCCAAGGAATTGTCACTCAATGTTGCAGGGTATTTCACATCGCTGAATGATGCGGTTATCACGGGGGTGCCGGCAGGGGTGACGATTGTAGGTGCCACCAATAATGGTGGTGGCACCTGGACATTGCCTGCAGCTACCGTCCAACAGCAGCAAACATTTACCATTGTCTATGATTCCGCATTGGTCACGGCGGGCACGTCGTTTGATGCGAAGGTGACTGTCTCCGGCGAAACCACGCGCCATGATACATTTAGCGCCACGCAGAACTTCCGTTTCGAATATATGGCGGTGACCAGTACCGGCCAGGTGACTGACCCAAGCTTGATTTACAACAGTGCCGACGGCATCCTGCGCTCTATCTATATCCTGCCGACGCTTGACCAGCCCAATCTGATCACCACTGGAGATGGCAACGATACGGTCTATGGCGGGCAGAATAACGATACGATTATCGCAGGTATTGGGGCAGATTCTATCGTGGGCGGCGCGGGCAATGACAGCATCACTGCGGGCAATGGTAACAACACCATCGATGGGGGCACGGGGAATAATATCATTGCCACCGGCACTGGCAATGACAGCATCATCGCAGCGGATGGTAATAACACCATCGATGGCGGCTCGGGGGCCAACTATATTTCTGTCGGCAATGGGGCGAACAGCATTACTTCGGGCACGGGCAACGACACAATCATCGCCGGCAATGGCGCGAATAACATCCATGATCTCGGCGGTGCCAATGCGATCACCGTCGGTGGCGGCAATAATATTCTGCTGATCGGCGATGGCGATTCGAGCATCACCACTGGCAACGGCAACAACAACATTACATTCGGTGTCGGCAACGATACGGTTAATTCCGGCACCGGCAATGATACGATTCTTGCGGGCAACGGCAATATCACCATTACTGATGCGGGCGGCTCCAACACCATCAACACCGGCACTGGTGCCGATCATATCGTGATCAGTGGCAGCGGCGCGAACTATGTTAATGCGGGCGATGGCGCGAACTATGTGAGCGTGGGCGACGGTAACAACACGTTGATTGGCGGCATCGGCAATGATTCGCTCTATGGCGGGAATGGCAACAATCTGTTCGAGCCAGGCATTGGCACCGATATCGTGACCGGTGGCACGGGTAACAATACGGTCAATTATTCGACGACGGGCATCGCCCTGACAATCACCCTGGGCACAAGTCCCGGCACGGCGACGGGCGCTGGCTTGAGCGATACGCTGACCAATATTAGCAATGTGGTGGGCAATGATGCGGGCGATACCATCACCGGCAGCACGGCCGCTAATAGCCTCACAGGCGGTGGCGGCGCCGATTCCATCACGGGCGGTGGTGGCGCTGATTTTCTTTATGGTGGCGGCGGTAACGATACACTGACAGGCGGTACAGGCGTCGATCATATCTATGGTGGCAGCGGCAATAATACCATCAATGGTGGCACGGCGGGCGCTGATTTTCTCTATGGCGGCAGCGGCAATAACACCTTCACCGCTCCCCATGCCGGTGTGCATTATGACGGCACCAATGGCGCCAATATCGTTACGGGGCAACTCAATGCCATCGATTACTCGGCCGATACAACCGGCATGATCATCAATTTGGCTCTAGGAACGGGGCAAAATGGACTGGCGGATGGTGCGACTTACGCCTTTACTCCGACCAATGGATATAACTCGATCAATATGATCACGGGGGGTACCGGATCTGATTCCATCACTGGTTCGAATAGTGATGATTACCTCGTCGGCGGTGCTGGCGGCGGTACGGATAGTTTATACGGTGGACTGGGTAATAACACACTGGTCGGCGGCACCGGCAATGGCAATAAATTTTATTATATGGGGTTAGGGCACGATACGATTATCGCGAGCGCTGCCGCCTATGATCGGATACAATATGAAGGCTCGCCGTCAGGGCTGGTGATTAACCTCGATAGTGTTGCACATACTTTCACCAATAGTGCGAATGTTGTGGAAACTGTAGCGGCCTATAGCGGCTCGAATTTTGGTGTTACGACAGCCGATGCGAATTCCTATTCCACTGGCGATTACTATACCCCGGTCAGCGGTACCAATACATTGATTGATCGTATCGAAGGAAGTAGTTTTGCCGATCTTATCTTTACCGGCAGCGACAGCATGGCTTACTACAACACCTATGGCGGCAACGATACGCTGTATGGCGGTACCGGAAATGTCACGTATCTGGGCTACGAACAGGCCGATTTCTTCTATGGTGGTTCCGGCAACGATATGTATTATTACAGCAACGGCAATGATCGCGCCAATGGCGGCACTGGATTTAACATCATTCGCACCAATTCGTATTATGCTGGTGATTACAACGTCGTCGTCTATCTCGATGGCACGATGGATACCAACGCCAATGGCAAAGCCGATTATATCGATCGGGGGGTAACGAGTTTCCCAGGCAGTGGCTATAACGGCTTTGAATATGGCTGGAACAATGCAACGACCGGTGCAACAGCTACGCTGATGAGCAATTTCGAGAACGTGGTTGGTAATAGTGCCAACGACTATATTGTGGGCGACAATAACGACAATCAGATCAACGCACGCACCGGGGCCAATGCGATTTATGGTATGGGCGGCAATGACATTATCACCGCCGCCGAAGGCACCAATTTTATCGATGGCGGCACGGGTATCAATACGGTCAATTTCGAATATAATACCAGCGCGGTTGGCGGGCAGCTCGGCGTGCAGGGCAATAATATTACCAATGGTGTGGAAGTGTTTCTAGGCGATGCGAATTTTAGTGGCACCGGTTCTGACCAAAATAATTATTGGGGCGGACTCACCACCTATCAGGCGCGCACTGGTTCAACAGGGCAATATCTCTACAGCAATCTCGTAAATATTCAGAATATCAACGGCAGCGATTTTGTCGACGTGCTCTATGGCGACGGGAATGCCAATGCGATTTACGGCAATGCGGGGGCCGATACGATTGCTGGCAATGGCGGCGCTGATTCGATCTATGGCGGCAATGATAACGATTTGCTGCTCTCCACTTCGGCCAATATGGCGGCGGCGGTGGTGTTCGATGGCGGGGCAGGGACCGATACATTGCAAGCTGCGGGGTGGACATTCGCTGCCAATAGTTTCACTAGCGCCAAATACAACGCCATCGAAGTGATCGATGTGCGCAACCAAACCGCCGGTGGCACCTATGGGCTGTCGCCAACGGATATTCAAAATATTTCAACCCATACCACTGCCGCTGCGCTGACACTAAAGCTCGATACCGGCGATACGTTTACCCCTACAGCAAGCGGTGGCGGGCAGGTAGTATTGAATAGCTCCGACACGCTCGGCACGGGCGATAACCATTATAAATTCTTCTCCAACACCGGCCACGTCTTTACCGACAACTCGAATGTAATCGCACAGCTCACCGTCCATTACGGCGCGGGTTAATCCCGGACTGTTCATCACCTGCTCAAAATGCTTGATGTGTGGTGCGCGCATGCGATAGTGCGCCCATACAAATGGATCACGCCATGTCGGAATTATCCTGGGGCCAAGCGGTACGCGCGTTACTCAATGCCATCGGCGTGAGTGAGCCGCCCGCGATCGGCGAAAGCTTCGATACCTTGCCGGAGTTGTTGCGCGGCAGCGGCTTGCTGGTGCATCGCAAAGCCCTCATCAACCAAATGATTCCCGAGATGGATGCGCAGCTGGGCTGCCTGCTCGAATTGCGCAATGGCAGCTGGTTCGCGGTGATTGGTGGTGGCGAGGAATCGCTCCTACTCGCGGAAGGTGGTGCTGTCGCACGCCCCTTGACACCGGCTGATTTGGACATGGTCAAAGAAGCGCTGATTGTCTGCGAACAAGTCGCCAATCTCGCGGCGATGGTTCCCTTGATTCGCCGGCATCGCAGCCGCTTTATCGAAATTTTCCTATGCGGGTTGATTATCAATTTCTTTGCCCTCTGCCTGCCGCTATTCAGCAGTTTTGTGTACGATAAAATTCTCGGCAACGGTATCACCGATACGCTCTGGGCGCTGGTGATGGGGCTCGGCATTATTATCATCGTCGAATTCTGCATGCGTGCCACCCGCGTGATCATCGCCGAGAAATTCGCCATCAGTAGCGAGGCAGATATTGATCATGCCGTGTTTCGCAATGTGCTTGATGCGCATGTCAACACGCTGCCAGGCATGGGCTCGGTGCTCGAGAAATACAAACAGATTATTTCCTACCGCGATTTCCTCTCCTCAAGCTACGTGATTGCGATGGCGGATGTCCCGTTCATTCTGCTGTTCCTGCTCACCATCACCATCGTTGCCGGTCCGCTGGTATTGGTGCCGATGCTGTGTGGCGGCGCGATGTTGCTCATTAGCTCGGTATTCACCATCCCCGTGTTCGATTACGACCGCGAAGCGCGGCGCGCCAGCGAGCGCCGATTCGCGCTGTTCGCCGACTTACTCGCGGGCCGCGAAGCGGTGATCGGCAGTGCCTTTCGCAACCTCCTCTCGCGCCGCTGGCGGCAGGCGAGCGTGAGCAGCATCAGCGCTTCGAGCCTCGCCCGCTATTGGCGGGCGCTGGGGCAAACCATGCTCGGCTCGATCTCGTATATCTCCTATATCGCAGTCATTGTTGGCGGTGTGTATATGGTTGAGACGCACGATATTACGTCTGGCGGCCTACTCGCGGCATCGATGCTCACCTCGCGCGCAATGGCGAGTTTTGCATCGGTGAATATGCTCATCATCCGCTACCACGAATTCCGCACCGCGCTGCGCGAGATGAATAAAATTTTCCCCGCCAACACCGTGTCGGAAGTGCAGCATTCGCATGGGCCACTTAGTGGGCATGTGCGTTTCGAGAAGGTGGTTTGCCGCTTAGGGCATGGCGGCCATCCAGTGCTCAACGGTGTGAGCTTTTATATTCCAGCCGGTGAAATGGTTGGCATCGCGGGTATGCCGGGTGCTGGGAAAACCACGTTGCTGCGCCTGCTCGCGGGGCTGCTACCGCCGGATGAAGGCCAAGTGCTCATCGATAACATGCCGCTGGCTGTGCTCTCGCATCTCGATCTTTCTGAAACAATCGGTTTCAAGCCGCAGGATCTCTGTTTGTTCGATCAGACGATCGAGGAAAATGTGCGTGCCGGTCGCGCACCGCTGACAGCCGCGCAACGTGATATGGTATTGGAAATGTCGGGACTGAACCGTGCCTTCCATGAAAGCGGGTTGCATTGGGGCACCGATATCGGCAATCGCGGCAGCAATCTTTCCGGCGGGCAGCGTCAGCTGGTGTCGATTGCACGTGCGCTGATTCATCAGCCGCCGTTATTGCTGCTCGATGAACCAACCAACGGGCTTGATGCAGCGCTCGAGGTGCATCTGGCCGAGCAGCTCTGCAAATTGCGCGGGCGCTCGACCATGCTGATCAGCACCCATAGCCGCAATCTGCTCGCCGCATGCGACCGGATCATTGTCGTGGGTCAAGGGCGCATTCTAGCCGACGGGCCGACTAGCAAAGTGCTGGTGTAACAAGCCGAAACGCACGCCTCGATCATTGCGCTATGACGTTAGCGGCACATCGATCACGAGAATTTCCGCATCGCTATTCGCGGTGATCTGCAGCGCCTTCTCATCGGTGATTTCCGCGCCATCGCCCTGGTTCAGCACCGCACCGTTGACGGTAAAACTCCCGCGTGACGCCAGCACATACGCGCCATGCTTGATTGGTTGCGTCACGCTGCCACCTGCTGCGAGCCGCCCCGCATAAATCGCTGCATCCTGATGAATCGGCAGCGCGCCTTTGCCCGCATCGCTTTCGCGGCCGGAGACCAGCAGTTTCAGCGCACCATCGGTGATGGCCTCTTTGGGAAATTGCTGCGCTTCCCAGCTCGGCATCACATTCTGCTGATTCGGCGTGATCCAGATCTGGTACAGGCGCGTGTCTTCCTTCTCATGGTTATATTCCGAGTGGGCAACGCCCGTGCCTGCGCTCATCACCTGCACATCGCCCGCTTCCGTGCGCCCGACATTATTCATACTATCCTTGTGCGTGATCGCGCCTTGGCGCACATAGGTGATGATTTCCATATTATCGTGCGGATGGGTGCCGAAGCCGCTGCCGGCCGCGACGATATCGTCATTCACCACCAGCAATTTGCCAAAGCCGGTGCGTTTGGGGTTCCAGTAGCGCGCGAAGCTGAAATGGTGGCGCGCATCGAGCCAGCCATGGTTAGCATGGCCCAGATTTTCATAAGGGTAAACCGTGATCATAAAATCTCCTTTATCTCCGTGGGAGGAATAGGGTGCATAGCGTTTATATAGGGCGTGCAACGCAAAATAACAGGGGGCAATTACGGCTTGATTACTGGCTGTAAACATTGCACAAATCCATCCGCCATCTGGTGCATGAGGGTGAAATAAAGCCCCTTGCCGGGTGCAAGCAGCGTCGCTTCCGGGTCGAGCGTTGCGCTGCGGATCGTCTCATCACCCGCTAAGGTTTGCACCATCCGCGGATCCATACTCGGCTCGCTAAACACACAGTGCACCTGCTGCGCCGCGATGAGGTGTTTCACCTCAATCACATGGCGTGGACTCAGCATCAGTTCCGGTGAGAAAGTGATGCAGCCCAGCGCATTCAAATGATACGCCTTCTCGAAATATTGATAGGCATCGTGAAACACAATAAACGGCGTCGATTGCAGGGGCGCCATGCGTTGATGCAGCTCGGCATTCAATACCTGCAACTGCACAATGAGCCGTGCTGCATTCGCCTGATAGAGCGCGCGCTTATCCGGATAGCGATCCGATAAAACGGTTTCAATATTGTGCGCCATCGCAATCGCATTCTGCGGGTCAAGCCAGAGATGTAGATCGGGCATTTCGCTAAATGGATTATCGCCGGACGGTTGGTTCCACAGCCCTCGCATACGGAGTTTATAAGTACGTATGCCCGGCGATTCCGCCAACGCTACCCGCTGTGTTTGCGGTGGTAAATGCTGCAGTACGCGGCGCAAAAAAAACTCGAAATAATCGTCGTCGTAAAACACAATATCGGCATGTTGCAGCGCCTCAATTTGCGATGGGCGCAAATTAAAACTATGTGGCGAGCTGGCGCCATCTACCAATAGCGTAGGCTCACCATCGCCCTCCATCACCGCCGCCACCAGCGAGTGCAGCGGCTTGATCGAAACGACGACATGGCTTTCATCTGCATAGCTTGGCGCAGACATCAGTAGGAGCGCACAAACGAATCCCAGATGACCGTTTACCAGGCGCCGCGCATTCATCTCCGCACCAGTGTTTTAAAAATATCGATACGGTAAACACGAATCGCAGGAATCACCGCCGCCAGCAGTCCAATCGCAATGCCCGCCATCGCCAGCCAGCCTTCTTCAGGTAGAAAAACCATGCTTGCGATATGAATATGGCGCGTGTTTTCAAGCCAGACGGAGGCGACATAAACCAGCCCATGCCCCAATGCCAAACCCACTGCAATTCCTAGCAGTGCCACAATCAAACTTTCGCAAATCACGAGGCCAAACAGCTTCGCCGGCCGTGCCCCAAAACTGCGCAGCAACGCAAGATCATAGCGCCGTTCATCCATGGCATTATAGAGGGTCGTGAACATGCCAAACCCCGCCAACGTGATAAGAAACCAGCCAAACACTGCGAGCGTATCGGCACCAATCCCCATGAAGCCCGTAAGCCGCGCCACCTCGAACGCGGGGCTCGCCGCCTGCATCGCATGATGCTTGTTGATCTCACGCGGCAGGCTCACCGCCGCCATCGGTGATTGATAAGTGATCAGCAGTGCCGTTAACTCATTGCCCGGATGCTCCTTTTTATACGCAACTTCCTCCGGATCATCTGCATCAGGATGTTCATGCACATGCCACACGCTTTCCACCGGTGTCAGCACCAGCCGGTCGAGCACCGTGTCGCTCGGTGCGAGAATGCCGACGATGGTATAGGGAAAATCCGTGTGTAAATCATCGCTATTACTCAAGCCATGCGCACCGATAATTTTTTGCCCCAGCGCCAGCTGATTGCCCGCCGCCACATCGCTGCCCACCACCGCTTCCATCGGTGCAGCATAAAGCCGCCCCTGCGCCAGCACGCCGCCATAATTATCTATATAATCCGCCGTTGTGCCGACAATCCGCGCGCCATTATAATTGTCCCCCAGCGCCATCGGAATTACACGCTTCACCAGCGGATGTTTGGCCAACGCATTCGCCTCATCAATCGGAATATTGCCGGTCGGAATATCGAGATGAAACACGGTCGAGAGAATGATCTGCAGCGGGCTACCCTTGCCACTCACCACCAGATCGATATTGCGCAAATTTTTGCTGAATTCCTGGCCTAATTGCGCATTGATCAACAGCAGCGCGACAATCACTGCAATGCCGGAAGCGAACGTGATGCTATGCAGCATCGAAGCAAATAGCCGGTGATGCAGATAGCGAAGACTAAGGGTGAGTGCGTTCATACCAAATCTCCAACCGTGATCGTCTTAGCGAAATATTTTTTGATGCGCTGGTCATGCGTCGCAACCAGCAAACTCGCACCCGCGGTCTTCGCGGTGTCGAGCAGCAATTGCATCACTGTGGCGCAAGATTCATCATCGAAGCAAATAGCCGGTGATGCAGATAGCGAAGACTAAGGGTGAGTGCGTTCATACCAAATCTCCAACCGTGATCGTCTTAGCGAAATATTTTTTGATGCGCTGGTCATGCGTCGCAACCAGCAAACTCGCACCCGCGGTCTTCGCGGTGTCGAGCAGCAATTGCATCACTGTGGCGCAAGATTCATCATCGAAGCAAATAGCCGGTGATGCAGATAGCGAAGACTAAGGGTGAGTGCGTTCATACCAAATCTCCAACCGTGATCGTCTTAGCGAAATATTTTTTGATGCGCTGGTCATGCGTCGCAACCAGCAAACTCGCACCCGCGGTCTTCGCGGTGTCGAGCAGCAATTGCATCACTGTGGCGCAAGATTCATCGTCGAGCGCAGAAGTTGGCTCATCACCCACGATGAGCGCCGGCCCGTGAATCGCTGCGCGCGCAATCGCTACACGCTGCTGCTGCCCCTGACTGAGGCTTGCAGGCGATCGGTGGCGCACATCAAATAAGCCGAGTTGCTGCAGCAACATTTCCGCTTTTTGCACATCCTGCTTCAGCCTCGCCGCATAGGGCACGAGCAAAATATTCTCAAGCACCGTGAGCGCATCGACCATATGCAACGTTTGATAAATAATGCCGATATGCTTGCCGCGAAACGTATCGCGTGCCGAAGCGGAGAGGGAGGTGATGTCCGTATCACCCATGCGCACACACCCCGCAAGTGGCGTCAGCAAACCAGCGATTGCATAGAGCAGGGTGGTTTTTCCTGAGCCGGATTTGCCGAGGATCAGGCAATGCTCACTCTCCGCCAATTGCAACGAAGGGATATCGACAATCACGCGATCGCCATAGCCTGCTTTGAGATGCTCAATATGTAACATAATGCTCCTTTACGCCGCACACTGATTGCAAATCACGGGCAGTTCAATCACTGCAGAATTTCGCAGATTTATCTGCATTTGACGCAGTTTTGTGAGGTGCCGGATAATCGCATGATTGTGGAGTTCGCTGACTTTTTTGCAATCGCCACAAACGGTAAGTACCGACAGTGGATGCTGGTGATCGGCGCTGCAATCGCAAGCAACATAGGCGCCGAGTTCCTGAATTTTATGGACACTGCCTTGCCCCTCAAGTTCGGCCAGTGCACGATAGACAATCGGCGCGCTTTTGACACCTTTCGGCTGCAGTTTTTCCAGAAGATTATAAGCAGTGAGCGGCGCTTTGCTCTTGCGCAGCAAGGCCAAAATCAGCTGGCGGGGATGAATGGGAAGACTTGAAGTGCGTGCCATAAAAAGCTCCATATGAATATTTGTTACGCTATAACAATTATCTTTACAGACAAGCAAAAAATCGCTAGCAGAAAAAATTAGTTATACTGAAACATATGCGGTGGTGCTTCACCCCACATGGAATGCATGCTATGCAGAAACGATGAAACGATGGCATCTCATAGTGGCGCTGATTTTACTCGCGGCTCCCGCCTGCGCTGAGGATTTTCACGCACTCAATTTTGAGGAATGGCATAGTGCTGATACGCCCGCAACGCCCGTCACGCTCGATGATTTTTCGGATCAGCTGCTGATTGTGCAATTCTATCGTGCCGATTGCATGCCATGCCAGATCGAGCTGCAGCAATTGCGCAAGCTGGCTTCCGCGCACCCTTACAGCACGATAGCGCTGGTCACACTGACGGACGATGTGAAGACACGGCAGCGCATTGCGCAGGCGAAGCTGCCCGCCAATGTGCATGTATTGAAGCCCATGGCAGATGCAGCAATTGTGCTAACAGACTTTGGCGATGCGCGGCATAGTTTGCCGTTCAATGTGGCATTGCGTAAGGATGGTGGTATCTGTAAGCAGCATCAGGGCTTGCTTGGAAGTGACACCGTGAATGATTGGATAGCAGCATGCAACAATTAGTAAAATTTGGTATGATTACAATCGCATGGTTGGTGCTGTGCGGTTTCACGATGCAGAAAAGCCCAGCACCTGCCTCGTCGCAGCCGGCGGAAGAGCGCAAGGCGCAAGACGCACTACCGCAATCGCATGATCCGGTCTGGAAAACCTTGTTCAAAACCAAAATCCATGTTGATGAAAAACGCGGGCTTTATAGCGCGACATTTCCACCCGAAGTGAAGGCGCTTGATGGCACGCAGGTGACGATTAGTGGTTTCATGCTACCGGTGGAATCGACGATGAAGTTCAAGCATTTCATTCTCGCCAAACGCACGCCGACCTGCCCGTTCTGCCCGCCGGGGGAGCCCAATGAAATCGTCGATGTATGGCTTGATAAAAATATCGAATATAGCGAGCGAATGCTGACGGTCACCGGCACGTTCAGCTTCATGAACAACCAGCAATTCGGCATGTTTTTTAAGCTGAACCACGCGGCGGTGGATGCGAAATAATACAACGCGGATTTGGCTTTTTCTGATTGCTGCATATAACGATTCAGGAGACACATAGCTGCGGATTCTTCGCCAATCAGTGATGGTCATCGCCCTCGCGGTGGTCAAGCCACATTGCGTTGAGGATACCGAAGAGGACTGCCATGGCGAGTCCTAAAATCCAAGCGAAATACCACATTGAAGGCTCCGTTCTAGTAGAGATGTTTGTCGTTAGTGCGCACCAATTCTTCACTCAATGCGCCACGTAAAATATGAAATGCCCAGCTGGAATAGATGAGCACAATGGGTACGAAAATGGTGGCTGCAATCGTCATCAACCACAAGGTAAGACGCGAGCTGCTCGCATCCCAGACAGTGAGGCTATGCGAGGGTTCAAGCGAGCTGGTCATCAAGAATGGGAAAAGCGCAATCCCTGCGGTAGCGATAGTGCAGGCAACCGATAAGCCGCTGGGAATAAACGCGGTGGCAAAGCGTTTGGCACGCAGCAGGAATGCGGTGGCAAAACTGCTGAGGATCGCGAGGAGCGGCACCATGTAAAGGATGGGGTAGGCGTGATAATTACGCAGCCATATGCCATGCTCCACTATCACCGTTTTCGTACGTGGGTTGCTTATGCCATTCATATCCATCGCGGAAGTGATCGTGTAGCCATCAAGCTGGCTCACCCAGAAGCCCCCTGCGATAAATAGGACGAGCCAAACCAGCCATCCGATGCGGGCAGCCGTCACGGCACGGCGCTGTACCGTACCGTCCGATTTCGCGGCGAGATAAACTGCACCATGGCTTGCCAGCATCACCACGCTCGTAAGGCCGGTAAGCAGGGCGAATGGTTTGAGTAAATGCAAAAATCCCATGATCAAACTATCGGCGTAATGGGGCATCTGAAACGCATCGAGCGTAAAGGGAACGCCAAGAAATAAATTGCCGAATGCGACACCGAATACCAGCGGCGGTACGAGGCCCGACATGAACAACGTATAGTCCCAGGCTGCGCGTTTTTTGCCGATATATTTATTGCGATATTCAAAGCTCACCGGCCGCAGAATAAGGCTGACAAGGACTAAAAACATCGCCAGATAAAACCCGCTGAACGAGGCCGCATAAACGGCAGGCCAGGCTGCGAAAATCGCGCCGCCACCAGTGATGAGCCAGACTTGGTTGCCCTCCCAAACAGGGCCGACGGTATTGATAATCACCCGGCGCTCGCTATCGGTGCGGCCCAAAATCGGATTCAGAAAGGCAACGCCCATATCGAACCCATCCATTACCGCGATGCCGATGAGCAGCACGCCGAGCAAGGCCCACCAGATGAGGCGGAGTGTTTCGTAATCAAACGGGATCGGGATCATGCGTGCGCTCCTTCAGGGGCGGTTTCCGGGCCTTTTTTGGCGTAACGGATCATCAGTGTGACATCGACGATAAGCAGCACCGTATAGAAGGCCACGAAGCCAAACAGGCTGGTCATCACCATCGGCGCGCTATTGGCGCTGGCGCCCAGGCGGGTCGGTAGAATGCCTTCGATGGCCCATGGCTGACGGCCATATTCGGCAATGATCCAGCCCAGCTCAATCGCCACCCAGGGCAACGGCAAGCTGTATAGCGCGGCTTTGTAGAGCCAGCTTGTGGCAAAGCGGCGCTTGCTGGCTTTCCAGAAGGCGAGCGCAAACAGCAGAATGAACCACAGGCCGCAGGCGACCATGATATGGAATGCCCAGAACAGCACGAACACATCGGGAATAAGGGTTTTGCTGGTGGCGGTGATGTCAGCGGTGGTCGCTTTCATGGGGTCAATACCATTGGCTTTGAGCAGCAACCCATAACCCAAATCTTTGCCGGTGGTTTTCAGCACTTCGCGTGCAGCATTATCTTTGGGGTTTTTATTGATCGCCACCATCGCGCCATAGGCTTTGATACCATTGGCGATGCGTCCCTCGCTTTGCGCAATGAGCTGGTTGATGCCGGGGATGGTTTCATTAAAACTGCGCGTGCCGATGAGGCCGAGGAGATAGGGGATTTTTATTTCGTAGCGGTTACTCATCGTACCCGTACTGGGGATCGCGAAAATCGTGAGCGCGGCGGGGGCGGGTTCCGTATCCCACATCGCTTCGATCGCGGCCATTTTCATTTGCTGGTGGCTGTTCACCGTATAGCCGCTTTCATCGCCCAGCACGGCAACGCTGAGTGCGCCTGCAAGGCCGAAGGATGCCGCCACTGCGAAGCTGCGTTTCATGATTTCGACATGCTGTTGCTTAAGCAGGAAGTATGACGAAATCGCCAGCACGAACATGCTGCCACAGACATAGCCGGCACTCACCGTATGCACGAATTTCGCCTGTGCCACGGGGTTAAAAATCAGTTCGTAGAAACTATGCATTTCCATACGCATCGTATCGACATTGAACTCCGCGCCGACGGGGTTTTGCATCCAGCCATTGGCAATCAGAATCCACACCGCGGAAAGATTGGTGCCGAGCGCGAGGAAGCCCGTCGTGGCTAAATGCTGCACGCGTGTCATCTTGTTCCAGCCGAAGAAAAACAGCCCCACCATGGTGCTCTCGAGGAAGAACGCCATGAGCCCTTCAATCGCGAGCGGCGTGCCAAAAATATCGCCAACATAATGGCTGTAATAGGCCCAGTTGGTGCCGAATTGGAACTCCATGGTGATGCCGGTGGCCACCCCCATCGCGAAATTGATGCCGAACAATTTTCCCCAGAATTTCACCGCGTCTTTCCACACTGGGCGGCCGGTCATTACATACGTGGCTTCGAGGATCACCAGCAGCCAGCTCAATCCCAGTGTGAGTGGAACGAATAGAAAATGATACAGCGCCGTCGCCGCAAATTGCAGGCGCGCGAGGATGACAGGATCGAAATGCTCCATGATTATTTCCTAAGGTCGTGAGTGGATGGCAGAAGGCGTTCGCTCATGGCACGCGTGTCGACAAGCGTGGCTTCATGTTTGAGAACCAACTGCCAGAATAAAGTGAGAAAGAGAATTTTAAGAACAATGATCGTGGCGAGATTCCGCCGTAATAGGGGGTCGTGTTGGAAACGTTTCATAGGTAATCCTGTACCACGTTTCGGCGCATTCTGCGTCTTGCGCGCATAATCCCTTCTCCATAGACCTTTAAACTGAGCTGTAAAGATAGAATCGTGCCGCGTAGATAGATTTGATCGTGATCAATCATTCACCATAAAGCGCGCGAAGGACTCCAGGCAGCGCCTCGGGTAAATCTTCGGCCATGAGGCCCGGACCAAAGGCAGTCGCCGCCGCGCCATGCATCCACACCGCAGCAGCTGCCGCAAAAAATGGCTCCATCCCTTGTGCTAGCAAACCTAGAATCATGCCAGCCAGCACATCGCCCGAACCCGCAGTGGCTAAGGTTGGTGGTGCATTGCGATTGACGATCGCCCGACCATCGGCGGCGGCGATCACGGTGTGATGGCCCTTTAGCACCACAATCGCGCCACTTTGTTTGGCGCCCGCGCGCGCATGGGCTAGCGCATCGTCAGTGGCGTTGAACAGGCGACGAAATTCACCCGCATGAGGGGTGAGCACGCACGGGCCGTGGATGGCCTGTGCAAGCGCCGTAACATCCTGCGCAAAAACGCTCAGCGCATCGGCATCGAGCACCGTGGGTTTGCTGGTAGCCAGCATTGCCATCGCATGGGCGCGGGTGGCATCATTGACCCCCGCACCAGGACCCACGAGACAAGCGGACAAGTGCGCATCGTCGAGCAAATGCTGCAGATCTTGCGCCGTAGCGCATGGGCGCACCATAATGCTCGTCAGTGCGGCTGCGTAGATGGGAAATGCTACCGGCGGTACGGCAATGGTGGTAAGCCCTGCACCGATGCGCGCGGCACCACATGCCGCCAAACGCGCGGCACCGGTGAGTGGATAGCCACCCATTATCAGTGCATGACCGCGCGTGTATTTATTGTCATCCGCCCCGGCACGCGGCAGCTGCGCCAGCCATAATGGCGGGGTATTTTCGAGTATATTCGGCATGACAAGCCTATGCGCAGTGAAGCTCTATTATGCCGTCACGATACAGAATCGCAAGGTGCGATATCACACACCATTGGATCGCTGAAGATAGCTTACCCCTAGGATTCCTTAAGCCGATAGCCAATGCCGGTTTCCGTGATGATGAAGCGTGGGTTCAGCGCATCGTCGCCTAGTTTATGGCGCAAATGCTGCATATATACGCGTAGGTAATGTCCCTGTTCGCTGCTGCGCTTGCCCCATACTTCGCGTAGCAACTGGCCGTGCGTGACGACTTTGCCCGCGTTTTGCACCAGCGTGATCAGCAGCTTATATTCGGTAGGGGTGAGCCGAATTTCTTCGCCATCGACGGTAATGACGCGCTTTTCTTGATCGACCGTCAGTGCGCCGCTTTTGAAGATGACTGAAGCCGGGATGTTCCCCTGCCGTGCATGACGCAATGCGACTTTGATGCGCGCCAACAGCTCTGCCGCGCCGAATGGCTTGGTGAGGTAATCATCGGCACCAGCCTCGAGCGCATCCACTTTTGCCTGTTCATAGCCGCGTGCGGATAACACGATCACCGGCAGGCTGTTCCAGCTGCGCAGTTCTTTGAGCACGTCGAGTCCATCTTTATCCGGTAGCCCGAGATCGAGAACGAGTAGTTCCGGCGGGTGCACGCTGAGTAATTTAATACCATCCGCCGCATTGGCGGCTTCGCTGACTTCGTATTCATGGCCCGTCAATGCCGCGCGCAAGAAACGCCGGATTTGCGGTTCGTCATCGATGACCAGAATATGGGGTTTGCTACTCGGCATCAGATTGTTCCGGTTCGGGGTTCGATGCGATGGGTAAGGCAAAGCTGAAACGGGCACCGCCGATTTCGCGATTGCGCGCGGCAATAGTGCCCCCATGAACCTGCACAATCGCGCGGCAAATGGTGAGGCCTAGTCCCGCGCCATAGGTATTTTGCTGCAGAGCGAAGGTGGTGAATTTATCGAAGATATGCTGTTCCTGGGCGTCTGGAATGCCCGGCCCATTATCTTCGATGGCGATTTCTAGCCACTTCGGCGTGATGCATTTGGCGATCACATGGATGGTGCTGCCCGCCGGCGTATATTTCGCGGCATTTTCTAATAAATTGATCAGCACTTGCTCGATCAACAATCCATCGACCCAGACGGCAGGTAGACCTGGTTCGATTTCGGTGGTGACGTGATGTAGTTTCAACAAAGCAGCGGTTTGTTTGATGGCGCTGCCGATCAATTCCGGGGCGAAGTAATAATCGAGTTTCAGCTTCACTTCGCCGCCTTCAAGTCGCGTCACATCGAGCAAATTACCGACGACACGTTCCAATCGCGCCACTTCGTCATGGGCTGAATTCAGCAGCTCATGTCGTGTCTGCGCATCCGTGCGGTCATCCTCCAGTAGTAAGCTACTGATCACGCCTTTGATGGAAGCAAGCGGTGTGCGTAGATCGTGCGAGACGGAGCTGAGCAGCGCGTTGCGAAGTTTTTCGCTTTCCGCTTCCACTTTGCTGGTTTCGGCCACGGCGGATACGGTTACACGCTCAAGCGCCGCGGCTGCCAATGCGCCGAACGTATCGACCATATCTTTTTCCTCTGGGCTTAATATATGACCGGAAGCATGTGGAATCAGGCCGAGTACGCCGAACGTGCCGGATGAGCCGCGCAGCGGTACGAAATAGCCCCGCGCGCTGGGCATCGTGGTGGTGCCAAGCCCAGCAGGCTGCTGATGGCTGAATACCCAGCGGATGACGACTTCCTCTTTCACGCCGACCTGCCGCGCGCCAGTGAAGCTTTCAAAATCACCATGGGGGTCGGGGAAAAAGATCATCGCCGACCCATCCAGTGCTTGTTCCAGGCGGCGCTGGATGACGGCAGTCAGCTCCTCGCGCTGACGTGTATTGGCGAGCTCTTGCGACATCGCATAGAGCGCCGATGTATTACGCTCCTTGCGGCGGAAGAAGCGGCTTTGCGCCTGCAGGTTCGAAGTTTGCAAACTGGCAAAAAATCCCGTGATGAGCAGCAACACCAGCGTCACCACATCGTTGTAACTATTCACGGTGAGCGAATAATAGGGCTGCACAAAAAACAAATTGAAGCTGAGAAATGCAAGGAAGCTCGTCGCCATCGATACGGCCCAGCCATAGCGTTCGGCCAGGATGATGATGGCCAGCAGGTAGAGCATGATGACGTTTTCGCTATTGAACGATTCGCGAATCATCATGCCACATGCGGTGATAAGCGCCGTGAGCAGAATGCCAAACATATAGCCGCGCCATTGGCGCATCGGCGGCTTGATTTCGGTGTAGGAGAGCGGTTCGACATGCTCATTGCCGCCCACCACATACACATCGATACGGTCGCTCGCGCGGATCAGTTCGTTGGCGAGGGAGCGTTGCAAAAACTCGCGCCAAAAAGATTTCGGCGGTTTGCCAGTGATGATTTTGGTGATGCCTTTACTATGCGCGTAATTGGCGATGGCGACTGCCGCATCGTCGCCTTGCAGCAATTCGGTTTTGCCACCCATTTCTTCGGCGAGGCGCAGATTACGCTCCAGCTTGAGCTGGGCTGCATGGCCTAAGCGGTAATGGCGTGCATTCTCAACATAGATGGCAACCCAAGTGCCCCGCAGCGCATCGGCCATACGTTTCGTAGTGCGCAGCAATTTAGGGGTCAGATCACCGGGGCCGACGCAGACGGCTAAACGCTCGCCTACCTTACGCGCACCGCCATTTTCTCCGGCATGGGTGTCGAGGCGTTCGGCAACGCGGCGCAAGGCCAGCTCGCGTAAAGCAAGCAGGTTCTCGCGTTTAAAGAAATTCTCGGCGGCGC
>Ga0206934_1040_pt1 | contig 33059 bp, 31 predicted proteins | sample Alteio_BWOrgHeat_16_FD_152932 | JGI IMG/M metagenome (GOLD analysis project Ga0206934, IMG submission 152932) | Enriched cells from forest soil in Barre Woods Harvard Forest LTER site, Petersham, Massachusetts, United States -... | ecosystem: Environmental > Terrestrial > Soil > Temperate forest >...
TGCAGAAGTGGAACCGGCGGTCGGCGCTGGATTCGAGGGCGAGCACTTATCTGTATTACTGGGCCAAGACGTACAAGGAAACGCAGGGCGAGGCGAAGTATGCGCGGTTTGTCGCCTACGAGCGCGGAAAGATCGATATTCACTCGGCCGTTGAACAGGACATGGCGTGGCATGCGTTCACGGAGGGGATGGATCTTCTCGAGAAGAAGTTCGGGACGTTGGATGTTCCGTGGGGAAAGGTGAACGTGGTTGTGCGCAACGGGGTGTTTCCCATGGATGGCACGAGCGTGGAGTTGTTTGGCGTGCTGCATCCGGACGAAGGGCCGGAACAGGAAGACGGTCGGATCTTCTGCAATGACGGGTGGGGACACTTCATGGTGGTGATGGAGCCCGATGCGGAACGCAACCAGCCGAAGGAGATCTGGAGCCTGTTGCCGTATGGGGAGTCGGAACACGCAGATTCAACACACTACAACGACCTGGCGAAGCTGCACGGCGAGCACCGGATAAAGCCGTTCTGGTTCAGTCCGGAAGAGATCGTGGCTCATACCGAGTCGGTGTGGGGTGATAAGACCCGTATCCAGCGCATGGGCGCTCGCGGATAGCAATTCTCAAGCAATAAGCCCGTTTGAACGCACGAAAGACTCAAGGAGAAAGCTTATATGAAGATGTCGAGCATGCAGTGTCTTCGTTCCGTTCTGTGTTGTTTACTGGTGATCTTCGGGTTGGGCTATGGAGCGTACGGGCAAGTGTCTTCCGCACAGCTCGGCGGTTTGGTCACGGACAACTCAGGCGCGGTGATCGCGGGCGCGCACGTGACGGTTGTGAATACTGGCACAGGCGCGAGCCGCACTGTCGACACTAACGGGATGGGCGACTTTATTATTCCGGCGCTGGACCCGGGCAGCTACACGGTTACGGTAGACGCGCCCGGATTTGAGAAGGCGGTAAATAACGTCACACTTACGGTGGGCGAAAAGAGGAGCCTCACGTTTTCGCTGGCGATTGGAGCGGCGACGCAGAGCGTAACGGTGTCGTCGAGCGGGGAGCTGATCAACACCACCTCAGCGGATATCAGCACAGTGGTGGATGAGGCGGAGGTGAAGGAACTTCCGCTCAACGGGCGGGATCCGTCGAGCTTGGTCCTGCTGACGACAGGCGTGTCGAATGTGCTGAACACGAGTGCCGGCGCGGTGCAGGCCGCGATCCCAACGGAGACGGCGGCGTCGGCGGGCGGCGGAAGGCAGGGCAGCACGTACTATCTGCTGGATGGCGTGCCGAACATGGATACGTACATTCTGACGGCAGCTCCGTTTCCCAACGCGGACGCGACCCAGGAATTCAGAGTGATCTCAAATAACTACGGCGCTCAATATGGATTTGCGCCGAGCGCAGTGGTGAGTATCCAGACCAAGTCGGGGACGGACCGGTACCACGGCGCGGTGTTTGAGTTCCTGCGCAACAACCGTCTGAATGCGGGCAATTACTTCACCGGGCTGGTGGATCCGCTGAAGAGAAACCAGTTTGGCGGAGCTTTTGGCGGGCCGGTGCTGAAGAACAAGCTGTTTTTCTTTCTGAACTACCAGGCGACGAGAGCCAGCGAGACATCGTCGACCAATACAACGTTTACGCCGACGGCGGCGATGCTGCAGGGCGATTTCAGCGCGGTGCCCCAGACGTTGGGCGGTCCATTTCACACCGTAAACGGAAAGCCCAACCAGGTGGATCCCGCGCAGTTCAGCCCGGGCGCGCTGGCGCTGGCCAAGGTGATGCCCGTGGGTCAGGATGCGAGTACCGGGCAAGTGAACTTTCGCGGGCCTGCGTACAAGATTAACTATGACGAAGGCACGGGCCGCCTTGACTACGCGATCTCGGACAAGCAGCGCGCCGTGTTGAGGAGTTTCATTCTCAACTACAACAGCCCTTCGGTGACGACTCCGGGCAATATTCTGGCGATCTCGCTGAACCCTTCGGGAGAGAACGGGCGTTACTACAGCGACGTGTTCGGTCACACGTGGACCATCAGCCCCACGCTGGTAAATTCGTTTGAGGCATCGTGGACGAGGCTGGATGCGGGATTTGGCGGAGTGGTTGAGAACGCTGACGGCTCCCCCTTCTGCCTGTCGCAGATCATCAATATTGCAGAGCCCGGGCACTGCTTCATTAACAACATCGCGGTTGCCAATGGGTTCAGCACGGTGGCGGCGCAGCCCTACACGTATCATCGGATCTCGTGGGGATTCACCGAGGCGATCACCAAGACGATGGGCAATCACCTGATTACCGCCGGGATCGATGCGTATCATCAGCTAGCGCACGAGGTGAGCAGCTGGCCAGGGTATCCGGGCGTTTACTTCTCCGGCTATCAGACCGGCTTCGGGCTTTCGGACTTCCTGCTGGGCGATGTTTCCACGTTCCAGCAAGGGGGCGGCGAGGTCAATGTGGAGAAGGGATGGCAGATGGGAGCTTACGGGCAGGACCAGTTCCGCGCCACGCGTTCATTGACTGTGACGGCGGGGTTGCGCTGGGAGCCTAACCTGCCGGCGGTGATAGCGGGCGGGCACGGCGCGGGGTTCATCCCGGGGGAGCAAAGCAGGCGGTTTCTGAATGCGCCCACGGGACTGGTGTTCATCGGTGACCCAGGGGTGCCGGCCGGGCTGATGCCCAGCGATTATGCGAACTTTGAACCGCGGATCGGGCTTGCCTATCAGCCTCACAGCATGCCGAACACTGCACTCCGCGCCGGATTTGGTATGTTCATCGCACCGATGCAGTATTCGCAATACAGTCCTTTTGGCGACGTGCCACCGTTTGACCCAACGTTTACGTTGAATGGTACGCCGGGCTCTCCGATTTCATTCGACAATCCGTGGGCAGGGTTTGCCGCGACTGGAGGCAAGAGCCCTTTTCCGCCGTTTGCGTCGGCGACCTATGAGCCGCCTTCGAATGTGCAATTCATCACACCGGTCACGCTGCAAGGAACGTTCTCCCGCAACTTCAAACTGGGCGTGACGCAGAGCTGGAATGCGTCGGTGGAGCAGCAGTTTCGGGGAGAACTGGCGTTGCACCTGGCGTATGTGGGAAGCGAGTCGTATCACCAGGCGACTCCACTCGATCTCAATCCGGGGATCTACGCGAACGGAGGAGCACGGAGCACGTATCCGCTGATGGGCCCGATTTTCGAGATGATGACCGCGGGCACGGCATCGTACCATTCACTGCAAGCTTCGCTGAGCAAGCACCTTTCGCATGGGCTGCAGTTCCAGACCAACTTCACGTGGTCGAAGAGCATGGATCTGAGCAGCATTCCCAGCCTGGCGTGGACCGGGGGTGTGGCGAATCCGTTCGACCTGCGGTTCAACCGGGGCATTTCCAGCGTGAATTTCCCGTTGATTTCGATTACCAATTTCATCTACCAGACGCCTTCGATGAAGAAATCAGGACGTATTTTGAGCAATGCGCTGGGACGGTGGGAGGTAAGCGGGATCTGGACCATGCAGTCAGGCCTGCCGTTTGGAATTGTGGGCGGGGATGGAAACAATAACTCCGGTGCGCTTCAGTATGGAGACCGCGCCAATGTGACCGGACAGCCGTACATGGCCCACCAGGGCGGAAAGTCCCACTGGCTGAATCAATACTTCAATCCCGCGGCCTTCACGATCAATGCACCGGGAACCTTCGGGAACTCGGGCAGAAATATCCTGCAGGGCCCGGGGACCGATACGGCCGATATTGGAGTCGACAAGAACTGGCAGATTCGGGAGAGGTACAACCTGCAGTTCCGCTGGGAGATGTTCAATGCCTTCAATCGACCCAGTTTCGGTATTCCGAACAACGATCCGTCGAGCAGCAACTTCGGGCAGATTACGACGATTGGTGTCACGCCGCCGCGGGTGATGCAAGGGGCGCTCAAGGTGAATTTCTGATCGAACAGCTCAGCCCCGGCAAACTGTTCGGCTCGCAAGTCGGGCCGGACGAGATTCGTTAATTTCAGGGACAGCAATCTCTGTATTGCATGTAACTCAGAAGGAGATGTTTGAACGCTTGTCCTCGGTATCGGACAGTTCTCTGTCTCCAATGGTCAGTTCATCTCAGCAGGAATTCGCATTTGGATAATCTAGGGGCATGATGAACCATTCGGAACGAGTAATGCGCAGCCCGGCAACCGGAGCGGATCTTGAGTTGTTCCGGCATATTGAGAACCACCTTTATACCGCCGTGGTATCTGACTCTCTTGATGAACTGGGCTACCGGGATCAGGCGCTCAGAGAATTCATGCGTCCGCTTTCGCCCGAGGATTGTTTCGCGGGTTGGGCCCGCACGATCACCTGCGTGGACACTTACCACATCCCGAGCGATCCGTATGCGATGGAGATTGAAGCACTGGACTCGGTCCTTGCAGGGGAAGTGGTGATTGCCGGCACGGCAGGTTCGCTGCAGAACGCGCCGTGGGGTGAGTTGCTGTCGACGGCGGCGCGGGCACGGGGAGCCAGGGGCGCGGTGATCGACGGACTGGTTCGAGATGTGAAGAAGATCCAGGCGCTGCAGTTTCCCGTGTTTGCCCGCGGGATCAAGCCGGTGGATTCGAAAGGGCGGGGCGTGATTCTCGATTACAACGTTCCGATCGAGTGCGCCGGGGTGCGGGTTTCTCCGGGAGACTTGGTGTTCGCTGATTACGATGGAGTAATCGTCGTCCCTGCCGAGGTGCTTCCGCAGGTAATTCAACTGGCCACGGAGAAGGTGGAAAAGGAGAATGGGAGCCGGAATGATTTGATGGGCGGCGCCTATTTGCGGGACGTCTACGACAAGTACGGCGTGCTGTAGGGAGGAAGACGATGCATTCTCATCAACCGGAACTCATTGCCAATTATGCCTGCGAGACGGGCGAGAACCCTCTCTGGCACCCCATGCAGCGGCGGCTCTACTGGACCGATATCCCTGCCGGGCGGTTGTTTCGCTATGACCCTGCTACAAAGAGGCACGAGCAGTGCTACGAAGGCAGGCCAGTGGGCGGGTTCACGATCCAGGCAGACGGGGCTTTGCTGCTCTTTATGGACCGCGGTACGGTGATGCGTTGGCGCGACGGTGAGTTGACGACGGTCGTGGAGGAGATTGCGGCAGAGCGCGAACTGCGCTTCAACGATGTGATTGCCGATCCGCGCGGGCGCGTGTTCTGCGGAATCGTGTCGGACGCTGGCGAGAAGGGGAGGCTTTACCGGCTGGATCCGAATGGAGCCGTGGAACTGCTTCTCGGCGGCATCGGCTGCTCGAACGGGATGGCGTTCGCGCGGGATCAAAGAAGTTTCTTCTACACGGATTCTCTGGCTCACGTGATTTATGTTTTCGATTACGGCGTTGAAGCGGGGTCGATCACGAATCAACGGGTATTCGCGCGGTTAGATGACGCGGATGGCATGCCGGACGGAGCGACCCTGGATTCGCGGGGCAGACTGTGGTCGGCGCTGTGGGATGGAGCTTCCGTGGTGCGACTGCGGGAAGACGGGTCGGTCGCGGAGAGAATCGCGTTACCTACCGGGAAAGTGTCGAGTGTGACTTTCGGAGGAGACGACTACAGGGACCTGTACATCACCACGGCGGGCGGCAATGCGCCGCAGCCAGGGGACACGATGGCCGGCGGTTTGTTCCGGGTGAGGATGGACGTTGCCGGCGTGCCGGAATTTTTATCCCGAATCGAAGTCCCGGTACACGCCGCTGGAGACTGATGAATATCGAGCTTATGGAAGGAGTTGAAGGTGCTGGTTGATTGTCACTCGCATGTATGGGCGTACCCGGGCCATCTGTCCGATGAATTTGTGAATGAGGCGAACGCGCGATCGCGCGGGCACAAACTCGACCTTCACATCCCGCCCGAGAAACACCTGAATGCGATGGCCGGTGTGGACAGGGCGATCGTATTCGGGATGCGCGCGCATCATTCGGGGCTGAGCGTGCCGAATGAGTACATCAGTACATACGCGAAACAACACCCGGAGAAGATCATCGGCTTTGGCGCGATCGACCCGGCCGTCGATCCCCTGGAGGAGACGCTCGAGGAGATCGTGGGATTGGAGTTGAAGGGCGTGAAACTGGGGCCGATCTACCAGAACATTCATCCGACCGACCCCAGGATGATGCGGGTGTACGAGTTCTGCGAGGCGCATCGGCTGCCGATCATGATTCACCAGGGCACGACGTTCGTGAGGACAGGGCCGCTGAAGTATGCGCTGCCTATCCTGCTGGAGGATGTGGTGGTGGCGTTCCCGGAGTTGCGAATGATTATCGCGCACCTGGGACATCCGTGGGTGGCAGAGACGCTGGTGCTGATTCGCAAGCATCCGCACCTGTATTCGGATATTTCGGCGCTGCACTACCGGCCGTGGCAGTTCTACAACTCGCTGATCCTCGCGAAGGAATACGGAGTTCTGGACAAGATTCTTTTTGGATCTGATTACCCGTTCACGACACCCGAGGCGCAGATGGACGGGTTGCGCAACATCAATCACTTCGCGGAAGGCACGAATCTGCCGCGGCTCAGCACGGAGGAGATTGAGCGTCTGATCTACAGCCCGACGTTGAAGTGCCTGGGATTGGACGCCGGATGAAGATCACTGATGTGCAGGTGCTGGTGCTGGAGTCTCCAGATGCATACGGATCCGCGTCGGGTGGCGAGGAAGCGCATGGAATCAAGTATCTCGGACTGGTGAAGGTCGAGACGGATGCGGGCATTACTGGCTATGCAGACCTGGAAACGCAGCCGCACGTGGCGCGCGCCATCGTTGACGCTCCGTCGGAGGGATCGGTGGCCGGGTTTCACGGGCTGCGGTCGGTGCTCCTGGGAGAAGATCCTTTCGAGGTCGAGCGGCTGTGGCACAAGATGTACATGGGCTCGGTGTATTACGGCAGGCGCGGGTCCGTGATGCAGGTGATCTCAGGGATCGATATTGCGCTGTGGGACATTTTGGGGAAGAGCGTACGGCAGCCGGTTTACAAGCTTCTGGGCGGAGGATACCGCAACAAGGTAAGGGCGTACGCGAGCACACTGTTTCGCTCGACGACGGAGGGAATGACCGAGGCGAGCCGCTGGTATCTCGACAAGGGATTCACGGCCGTCAAGTTTGGCTGGGGTGTTTTCGGCGAGGATGCAGAGCGCGATGTGGAGCTGGTGGCCGCGGCGCGAGGGGCGCTCGGGGATCGCACCGAGCTACTGATCGATACGGGATGGTATATCCATCGCACCGCGAAGGAAGCGATTCAGATGGTGCGGCGGCTGGAGCCGTTTCGGCCTTTCCTCATCGAGGAGCCATTGTCGCCGGAGGACTACGACGGGTATGCGCAGCTGGCGGGCGCGGTGGATACGCTGATTGCATGCGGCGAGCAGGAAGCGACGGAGTGGGGCTTCAGGACGCTGATCGAGCGTGGAAAGGTGGATGTGATCCAGCCGGATCTGTCGCGCTGCGGAGGGTTTACTGCAGGGAGAAAGATCGTGCACCTGGCGGAACTTCATAATCGCTTGTGCATTCCGCACTCCTGGACTTCGGACTTGCTGACCGCGGCCTCGCTGCATCTGAACGCTTTCATGCGCCGGGCGGTGTTCCAGGAATTCAATGTCACGAGCGGGCCGCTGAGCCGCGACCTTTGCCTGACTCCGATCGAGCTTGAAGGAGGCTGGCTGCGAGTTCCGCAGGGGCCGGGATTGGGAGTGGAAGTGAACGAAGCGACGATCGAGAAATACAGGGTGGAGTAGGCATGGACCGATTGAAAGACAAGGTTGCAGTCGTGACCGGGGCAGCGAATGGAATCGGCAGAGCGATCTCGGAGCGGTTCGCGGCTGAAGGCGCGTGGGTGCTGGTGGTGGATATCGAGGAAGACGCGGGCCGGAAGGTAGTGGAGGGGATACAGGCGAAGGGCGGAAGGGCGTCGTTCGCGCGGGGCGATGTATCGAAGCGGGAAGATGTGCGCCGCGCGGTGGAGATGGCGGCCGCTCAATCGGGGCGCATCGACGTGCTGTGCAATAACGCGGCCTATCTTGCGCCTGATTTCCATGCGGCGCTGGAATCGACCGACGAAGAGTGGCGCAAGTGCATCGATGTGGCGCTGATGGGCACGCACTATTTCACGCAGGCGACGTTGCCGTACATGATTGCGCAGAAGGCGGGGTCGATCGTGAATGTTGTGTCGATCCAGGCGATGGAAGGCATGATGACATCGGTTGCCTACACGGCAACGAAGGCCGCGCTGCTGGGATACACGATGAGCGTGTGCTATGACTATGGCCTCGACAATGTGCGCATCAACTCGCTTTGCCCGGGTCCGATCCAGACGCGTATCGCGGAAGGGCCTGAGGATCCGCATTATCACTGGCAATGCGATCAGACGACGCTGGGCCGGGTGGGATATCCGGAGGAAGTCGCGTGGGCAGCGCTGTTTCTGGCTTCGGATGAATCTTCGTATGTGACCGGGGTTACGCTGCCGGTAGACGGGGGATGGACGGCTAGTTCGGCGCGAAAGCGGATGTAGAGACCGGTGGGAACGAGCAATCGGTAACACAAGGGGAAGAGAATTCGTCATGCGCGCGTGCGGAATGGCGTTGCAGATTCCTGCGGCTTTTTTCTGGAAGGAGTGGATAGATGAGAAAGATGGGATGGCTGATGTTGGCTCTGGCGATGGGGACGAGTACGGGTGTGGCACAAACCGGCACCGCCACGCTGACCCTGGATTTCGCGAAGGGCGCGGGTCCCATGGAGATGAATCACATTTCGCTGGGGCAGGGTGGACTGTCGCCGGATCCAATCTGGCGTAGCCGTGTTGCCGAGGTTCGGGCGCTGCATCCGCGGTTGATCCGGCTGTTCGTTCAGGAATATTTCGATCTGCTGCCCGCGCCGGGACGGTATCACTTCGATACGCTGGACCAATCGGTGGACGACATCGTGCAGGCTGGAGCGACTCCATTGATGACCATCGCCATCAAGCCCAAGGTGCTTTATCCAAAGGTCGACCAGGATGTTATCCATCCGAATGACTATGGGAAGTGGGAGCAACTCATCTTTGCCATGGTGGACCATTACAAGAAGAAGGGGCTGACCGGGTTGTACTGGGAGGTAGGGAACGAAGGAGACATCGGAGAAATGGGCGGTTCCCCGAACCGGTATACGCCGGAAAACTACACGGGGTATTACCGTCATACGATCGAGGCCGTGCTGCGCGCCGACCCGACAGCGCACGTGGGCGGGCCGGCCGTCGCAGGTTGGAAGTCGCCTATATTGCCGGCGTTGATTGCGTATTGCGACAAGGAGCGGGTGCCGCTGAATTTTGTGTCGTGGCACATCTACAACAGCGATCCGAAGGCGGTGGAAGAGACGATCCACAGTGTGAAGGCGCTTTTGGCGCAGCATCCGTCGGTGCATGCAGAGACGATTCTGGACGAGTGGAACATGGCCCTGACGGTGCCGCCGAAGGATGTGCGCATTCAACCGGCGTTTGTTGCGGAGACAGCGTGGAGGATGAAAGAGGCGGGGTTGACGTACTCGTGCTTTTACCACATTCGCGACTATCACGTGGAGCGATCGCAGTTTGCGCCGTTCTTTTCTCCGGGCGGGGCATCGTTCATGGCGAGCTGGTGGAACCGCATGCCACAGTATTCGGGTTTGTTCGATTATCAGGACGTAATGCGGCCGGCGTATTTCACCTTTGAGTTGCTTGCCAGAGTGACGGGTGAGCGGCTGGGAGCGGATTCATCGGACGATCGAGTCCACGGGTTCCTTGCACACGACGCAGAGTACAAAACGTACAACCTCATCTTCTGGAACTTTTCTCCTGAGCCGGTCACGGTGAAGCTGGAGACGCGGGGACTGGGGGAATCGCTGGTCGCGCATCGCAGAATGCTGGATGCGGAAGCGCCGTCGCAGGATGAGAACGCACGCCTGCGTCCGCTGCCGGATGAGAAGCTCGAGCCCGGGGCCCAGGCGCTCGAGATCCAGCTGGAGCCGTACGGCATCGAGTCGTGGGCGATGGAGCCGACGGACTGGAAGAAACAGTTGCTGGCGCGTTGATCGTCAAAACAGACGCGGGAAGCAGACGCCCGCGTCCTCTTTATTGCAGAACTCAAGCTGCTGGAGAGACAGAGCCAGCTGGATTGCTAACGAGAGAGGCGGAAAGCGGCGCGGCTCATTCGGGGAGCGGATCTCTCCGGGCAAGGTCGTCAGTTACGGAGAGTTCCTGCCAGAGCGGGCCAATGTGATGAGAAAGAGATGCGGCAGCGTGTTTCACCAGGGCGGCTTTGGCGGGGATGTCTTCGAATTGCGCCTTGGTCCCGGAGATGCTGATGGCGGCTACGACTTCGCCTTTATCGTTGTGCACGGGCGCACCGATACAGCGGACGCCGATTTCTTCTTCTTCATCGTCGACAGCGTAGCCCAACTGACGAATCTGCTCGCAGGCGGCGCGAAGTTTTCGAATGGAGGCGATGGTGTTTTCGTTGTAACGGATGAGGCCCTGCTTGCAGATGAGATCGTCGAGCACGGCGGGAGGCAGGTAGGCGATGATGGCTTTGCCGAGAGCGGTGCAGTGCAGGCCCATGCGCTTGCCGACCCAGGTGGCCAGTCGCGCGGTTCCGTTGGGTTCGACGCGATCGATGAGGATGACCTCACCCTGCTCCATCACGGCAAGGTGCACGGTGGCGCCGGTGTCCTGCATGAGGCGATGGAGGAACGAGGAGCAATGACTGCGCAGGGTATGCCCGGCGAGCGCCATGTTCGCCAGCGTATGCAGGCGGGAGCCAAGACGGTATCGCCCAGTCTCTTTATCGCGTTGCACGTATCCGCAGCGTTGATACGTGAGGAGAAGGGCATGCCCGGTACTGCGCGGCAACTGAAGTTTGGAACTCAGCTGGGATAGAGTGACACCCCGCCGGGACTGGGCCAGGTGCTCCAGGATAAGAAGACCCCGCTCAAGAGCCGGCACCGATTGAGTTCTCGGTCCAGAATTCAGTTCCATGGCCGATTCTAGCACGCAGTTGTTACAAAATAGGTGTATGCCGATCGTAGGTTCGGGCCGGAAACGGCGGAATTGTCCAGCTAATCGGACACCTTGAGGGGCTGCAATCCACCGGGCTCGAGAGGACCGGGTACTTCGAGCAAACACCAAGGGGCCAGGCGGAAACGAGTTCTGTTCGACAGGCCGGATGGTATTGCGATCCGGGGCTTGCTACCTCTTCACTGGCGCCGTGATCTGTAGGACACTGGGCTCACTCAAGTCGGTACCACGTCCCCCTTCCCACAAACATTTACACACCTGGAGGCCCCAATGAGAAAGGTATTTCTCTTCATTTCATTACTAATGCTCGCGGCGAATATTCTGCCGGCGCAGACTGCCGAGCAGGGTGCTGTTCTCGGTGTTGTCACGGATCAAAGCGGAGCCTTGGTTCCCGGAGCGAAAGTGACGGTCACGAACCTGGATACTGGGTTCAAGAAAGAGGATTCGACGAATGGCAGCGGCAACTTCGAGATCCTGGCGCTGCCGATTGGCCCGTATTCGGTGAACGTGTCGATGAACGGATTCAAGAGCTGGACGATGGACAGGGTGGTGCTGGAGATCGGGCAGCGGAGCAGGCTCTCGCCGGTTTTGCAATTGGGCAGCGTGGACCAGGTCGTTAAAGTGGCCGGGCTCGCCGAACAGATCCAGACGGAGAGCGCCTCAACGGAGACGGTGATCCAGGAGAAGCAGGTTACGGACCTGCCGCTGGATGGGCGCAACGTGGTGCAACTGGTGAGCCTGGCGCCGGGCATGCAGTATACGGGGCAATCGGGCGGGCAGTTTGGCGCAGAGCGCGGGTCCTATGTTCAAGGCGTGGGTGTGCAGAGCGGGCAGACGCAGTTCACGCTGGACGGGTCGAACGCGAATGGTTCGATGGATGAGGGAGCGATCGCGGTCCCGAGCGTGGATACGATTGCGGAGTTCAATGTGCAGACGTCAAACTTCAGCGCTGAGAATGGACGCTATCCGCTGCAAGTGATGGTGGCCACCAAGTCAGGCACTAATGCGTATCACGGCTCGGCCTGGGAGTTTGCGCGGAACAGCGCATTCGCGGCGCGCAACTACTTTGCGACAACCACGCCGAAACTGGTGCAGAACCAGTACGGCGCGGCGGGAGGCGGCCGGATCATTCGCGACAAGACGTTTTTCTTCGGAAGCTTCGAGGCACTGCGCATCCGGCAGGATCAGATCTTCGATAAGCCTGTGGCTCAGCCAGCGATGCTGACGGGCGATTTTTCGAGCCTCTCGAAGCCAATCATCGATCCGACGACAGGAAGCCCGTTCCCGAACAACCAGATTCCGGCGGATCGGTTCGACACGGCGGCAGTGTCTTTCTTCCCTTACCTGGTGCAGCCGAATGGCGCGGACGGGAACTATCACGCAGTTGCGCCGACCAAGACCGATACTACGTCAGGCACGGCGCGGATCGATCATGTACTCACCGGCAAGCAGCATCTTTATGGGCGGTGGGTGCGCTACGACAGCCCCCAGCTGTTTTACGGCTATAGCCCCAAGGTGTATGAGACGAATAAGACCGTGCAGGAGAGCTATTCGCTCGACTATGTGTACACGATTTCGCCGAATATGCTCTTCAGCGTCGATGCCGGTTATCAAAGCTCGAACAATACATTCATCAGTCCGCAGGTGGGTGGAACGAACCTGACTGAGCAGGCGGGGATTCAAGGGTTTTCATCGCCGGCGCAGCAGACCGCAGGCGGGCTCCCGACCGCCTCGATCAGCGGCTACAGCGGTTATGGTGAACTGTGGGGCGTGAATGGAAGGCTGTGGTCGCACAGCTGGAATGGCAAGACGAGCCTTAATCTTGTGCGTGGGAAGCACTTGATCGATGTTGGCCTGCAGTTCGACACGCGGTCGGTGTATGGGCATCACGATTCGTTTGCAGCCCAGGGAAGCTTTACGTTCAACGGTCAATATACGGGGGACGGCTTTGCCGATTATCTTCTCGGCCTGACTTCGTCGGCGGCGCGCAATTATCCGATTGCGCCATTCGGCGTGCAGCATGCGCCTTACACGGGGCTGTTCGTTGAGGACACATACAAGCTTACGCGCAATATAACTTTGAATCTTGGGCTGCGTTATGACCGGTGGTACAACAAGACGCTTGTGCACGGGAATGGAGCCACGTTTGATCCGGCGATCGGGAAGGTGGTGGCGGGAGTCGACTCGAACGGGCAGGTGAATCTGAATGCGCAGCCGGTGGCTCCGTATCTTGCGGCGGCGACGGTGGGGCTGTGGGTTCCGGCTAACACGGTGGGTATTCCCGGGGGCCTGTTCCAGGGGAATGGGTATTTCTCTCCGCGAGTAGGTGTGGCGTGGAGCGTACGGAATGGCTCGGTGGTACGGGCGGCGTACGGAATTTTCGCGAGCAGCTTCCAGGGCAATATCGCGGCGTCGTCGATAGTCGGTCCGCCCTACTGGAGCTACGAGACTCCGAGCTTCAGCATGCAATCGCAGCAGAAGTGGGAGACGGCATTCCCGATCGTTCCTAACACGTTCAGTCCTCCCGGGGTGGCGTCTCCGGCGTGGAATACAAGGGCGCAAAAGACGCACGAGTGGAACGTGGCGATCGAGCAGGCGCTGCCGCTGGCGTCGACGCTGACGCTCTCTTACGTGGGTAACCATCTTTTCGACGGGATCTCGGGGCAATCGTACGACGATGTTCCCGCGGGACAGTACACGGACCTGCAGGCGTCGCGGCCGTATCCTGGGTTGAGCAGCGTCGTGTTGTATCAGAATATGGGCGATTCCTGGTACAACGGGCTGCAGGCCAAGTGGGAGCGGCGGTTTGTAAACGGCCTGACGTTCACGGGCTCGTATGCGTTCAGCAAGCTGATGGTCGACAATCTTGCTTCGAGCGTGTACAGCACGGTGCAACCGCTGACACCCAAGGGATATAACCGGGGGCGATCAGCCAATGACATCACCCATATCCTGGCGGTGAACTCGGTCTACGATTTGCCCGTGGGAAGGGGCCGGCGTTACCTGAGCGGAATGAACCGGGCTGCCGATTTACTGCTGGGCGAGTGGGAACTGAGCGGCATTTTGTCGTATGCATCGGGAGCGCCGCTGTCGTTTGATGTGCCGGGCGCGACGCTGGGCAATGGATATGATACGCGGCCCAACCGTACGGGATCGTTGTCGGTTCCACATCGGAGCGCGGCGCTTTGGTTCAATCCGCAAGGGCTGGCGGCGCCTGCTCCGTACACGTATGGCAACTCGGGATTAAATATCCTGGATGGTCCGCCAACACACGGGTTGGACGCGGCACTGCTGAAGAACTTTGTGTTCCGCGAGGGAACGTATCTGCAATTCCGCTGGGAAGCGTTCAACGCGCCGAATTATGTGAATTTCGGGCAGCCAAATATGTCGATCGGAGAGTCGACGACGGGGCAGATTTTCAGTGCGGGGGCGCCGCGCGAGATGCAATTCGGGTTGAAGCTTATCTTCTGAAGAAGCGAGCAGAAGAAAGGGCCGCCGGGCGATGGGTTCCTGCGGCCGTTTTTGTTGGCCGGTGGACGGATGATCAGGGGGCGGGGTTGGCGGGCCTGGCGATTACGAAGAGAGTAGTTCCCTGCTGGCAATGCGCTGTTCCGCACATCATGATCATGAAGCCAGAGCGGTGGGCGCGCAGATCCAACGGTGCGCGGGTGAGGTCTGAGAAGTCGTGAAGGCGTCCGAGGAGTTGACCTTCTCGGAGTTCTTCCCCGAGGTCGACGAGCGGTTCCCAGATGCCATTCTGCGGACAGGGAACGTAGTCCTCGAGGTCGCGCGCATCGACGAGCAGGGGCGGGTGCTCGCGGGCAGGATCGATGCGGGCGATCTCGCCGGAGAGCATCCCGTAGTGCTTCAGGACATTCTGAATGCCGGCGACAGCGTGCAGGACTCCCTTGCGGTTGACCGACTCGCCGAAACCGAACTCGCCGCCGATGGCGATCTTGCCTTCCGCCTCGGCCTCGTCGGTCAAAAGCCCGGAGGCCATCTGGCTTGAGTAGATCAGCATGAAGGGCGTGTCGAAGAGAGAGGCTACGCGGGCGATTTCGGCGAACTGCGCGGGATCGGGCACGGGATGGAAGGACGTGCAGAGGGCGAATCCGCCTTCGCGGCCACCGGCGTGCAGATCAACCACCACGCGGACCCTGGGAAAGATGTGCGATTTAACGAAGTGGGCGATGCGGTAGGAGATTGTGCCGCACGGATTGCCGGGGAAGGCGCGGTTCATATTGACGTTATCGAAGGGCGAGACGCGCTGATTTGCGGCGCAGGCACTATGGCTGAGCTGGGGCATCAGGATGACGCGGCCGCTGATCACGTGGGGGTCGAGTTCGCGGCAGAGTTGCTTGACGGCAATCTGCCCTTCCCACTCGTTTCCGTGGGTCCCACCGAAAGCCGCCAGTCCCGGAGGGATGGTTTGAGCGGGCGGAGGGCGGAGGCCGTTGATGACAGTGAGGGGTACCAGGGAATAGCCCCAGCCGGAATCGAGGTGAAACGCAACCTGGTAATGGTGCTTGCCGGGCTTGTCGAAGTCAATCTGATCGGGATGATGGACGATGGTCGGCATGGGTGCTCCTGTTCGGGATTCTCAGTTAGTTTGAACGATGGAGGCCATGGCGAGAAAGGGAAGGACGATTGCGGAAGACAGGCTGTACAGGGGGATGGACACTTTGATCCGCTTCGGGCCGGCGGCGGAGGGACGCAAGCAGGACAGGATGATACATTTTTGGAACCGAGCCGGCTTGTTCCCATCCTCCTGCCCACGTCAGCGCGCCTTCAACCGGGAATTAGAGGCCAAAAAAAAAGATAGTGAGGAGAAGACGCGACGATGGGATTTCTCTACATGATTCTTTCCCTTACATGTTTCGGGTCCATTGGGATCCTTGTGAAATTTGCCGACCTGCGGGGCTGCAGACCCAGTGCGGTGTATACGCTGGCGTACGCATGGTGCGTTCTCTTCGGCATAGGGTTTGTGGTCTGGTTTCGAGGCGGGGCATTTCACGTACCCGCCGCGGTGTATGAAATCGCGGTGCCATTCGGGATCATGAACGCAATCGGAGGAATCGTCTTCATGGCTGGGGTGCGCTTCGGGAAGATATCGACGAGCTGGCTGATTATCAATTTGTCGGCGGCGATTCCGGCGATCGGCTCGGTGGTTCTGTATCACGAACCGGTGAACGCGAAGAAGGTCGCGGTCCTGGGATTGGCAGCGGTGGCGGTCCTGCTCCTGTGGAAGGACAAGCAGGAGGACGAGGCACGTCGAACGGTCGCGGAGCGGAACTCAGAGGAGATGGCATGAACCATTCGGGGCAATGGATCCGGCTCATGCTGGTCGCGTATGTGATGAACGGGCTGGGGCCATTCGGGCTGAAAGTGATGGCGGAGATGGGACTCCTGCAGCAGTACCACTTCCAATATCTGTTGTGGTGGTATGGGGGATCGGGATTGTTGAGCGCCGCCATTTTTCTCGCCGGGGGCAGCCGGTTTGCGATGCGCGAGTTGGCGATTGCATTCGGAATCGGGGCGGCGAGCTTTGGGGGGCAACTGTTCAGCCTGCTGGCGCTGGAACGGAACGTGCCGGGCTATATTGTTTTCCCGATTACGACGGGAGGGAACCTGTTTGTGGTGGCGGCCGCTGGGGTGGTGCTCTACAAGGAACGGATCGGCCGGTATGGCATCGCGGGCATCGCGGTCGGCGTGCTGTCGCTGGTGTTACTCAGCCTGGGCTGAGACGCGGGCGATGTCGAGCCTGAGCCACCACTGCGCTGATTGGCCGGGAGACAATACCGGATACGCGGAGGGATCGAGTTCGTCGAGCAGGTCGGAAGGGGAGGTGCACGGCTCCAAAGCGATGCACCGGAACGCGTGTTCGCTGGCGGCGGGGAAGCCGTAGTTGTTGAACCAGATGCCGAGGACCGGAACCGATTCGAGATCGAAGGCGAACCGCAGCGAGTGCGAGGGCAAACGCAAAGCGCACCAGCCTTGGGGTAATCCGGTAATGAATACTTTGAGATTGGCGCCGCGGGGAATCCATTCCCTTGAGAGGTGGGTGCCTTGAAAGGCCGGCCATGGCCGCAGTTCTCCATCGGAGGGGAAGACGCGAAATGCAAGGCTGGCGGGAGGAAGTTCGAGTTCGAACGCGTCAGGCACGGAGATCAAGGGGTGCGCCGACCACAGATATCGGATGGGAGCGGTGCCGCGATTTTCGACGTAGTAGGAGAACTCGAGGGATTGTTCATCGACGAAGCGCACGGTTTTGGTTGCGACGTACGGAAGAGCGCTGCCGGATCGGTGCATGACGACGCGGGCGGGATCGGCTTCGATGATCTCCCAGACGCCGTGGGTCCATTCGCCAAGGTCGGGAAGGTGGATGGCGGGACGGGAATTGGACTCGGACTTGGGCTCGGTCTGGGACTCCTGGGGATAGAAACCCTGCGCGACGTTGGGGAAGCAATCGTCCATCCCGCTGGTGTCGTGCTCGAGCCAGTCGCCTTGGAGGGGAATGGTGCGCCAGGGTCGGCGGGGCGCAATCAACATGTCGCAGCCGGAGCGCGTGTCACGGATCTGGCCGATCTTACCGCCGACTTCGGGCAGGATGGTTACGAGCAGAGCTGAGGATTGAATCTGGATCAATGTGGGTGACCTTTGGCAATGGCGGCCATACAGGTTACGTCGATTATAGGAACGGATTGCGCGCGCGATGCGGGCCGGAGAGCGAATGCGTCCTGACGATTGGACACGGGATGCGTGTCCTTCCCATTGGACGGAAACGCGACTGCCCGCGATCGTTGGTCCAGGGAACACTGCCGGCTGATGAAAGATAGAGTCCGGAGGCTGATGTGAATTCTCTAGGACCAGGGCGGCTTACAGAATCGGGATGGGTACAGCAGAGAACGATTTGCGCGTTGCAGAAAACGCGGGCGTTGGGCGCTTGCCATTGCCTGTCTCTGATCGTTATGGTGCTCTGCGCGCCGCCTGCGATGATGTCCCAGGAACACGACCAATTGAAGGTCACTGTGTCGGCCGGCTACACATCTGCGGGGAGTGAGCAGTTCTTTCTGAAGCTGTTGGCATCGCCGGGAGTGGTGGTTGACAAGGCGCAGGAATGGCGCGGCACGGCGGGAGCGGGTCATATCGCGCAAGAAACATACACGGTGCGCTACGACAAGGCCGAGATCAAGCCGGTGGAAGGCATGCACGTTATCTGGTCGGATCTGCTTGCGCACAGCGACGCGGAAACGGTACGACGACTCACGCAGGATCCGGCGTGGCGCCAGGATGCGCGCAAGCTGACGTTTGAACTGAACGCGGAGGGCACGCGCGGATTTTCGCTGACGATGGACCAGTTGCTGGAGGAGAAGACGTTCTGGATACCGGCGCTCGATGTGTTTGTAAGTACAGAAGGTGTTCCGGCATCGTACGCGGAGATACAGAGCAAGCTTGCGCCCTATGCCGGGTTGCGCGTTCTGGACGAAGTAGAGAAGGCGTCCGAGGCCACCTACGCTGAGTTCAAGGCGAAATGGGCGGACATGGGGAGCCCGGACTATATGCATCCGATGCAGGAGGGTCCGGGACACATTATCTGCCTGACATGGGATGCGGCGGTTCCGAAATTCGGCATCGATCGCGGGGCCGGCGTGTGGAACGACTACGGGAATCCCGACCAGTTCCGCTTCTGGTATGAGTTCGGAAACCTGGCAGAAGGGATCAGCCCGTACTGGAAGAGTCAGACGCTCATCGATGGATTGCCGGTGGTGACGACGGTCTTCGAGCGGGAACAGGTGCGGTATGAAGTAGAGCAGTTCGCGTATCCGCTGAACGGGCCTCCGCAGGGGCGGCGGGGCGATATGCCGATGGCCCTGCTGCAGCGGGTAAGGCTGACGGACTTGTCGGGGCAGGAGCGCGCGGTGGCGGTAACGATGGTGCACGAGCGTGAGCTGCCGGCGGAGGATGATCCGGGATTTGTGGAGGAGCAGGCTGGGGAACAGGTGTTCATCGAAGACGCAGCACATCACGATGTTCTGCTGGCGCTCAAGCCGGAGGGCGCAAAGGTGGCGTGGGACGGCGTGCAGGAACAGGGCCAAAAGTCGAAACGTGTGGACATCACTCTGACGGTGAACCTGCCTGCGCATGGCACCAAGGAGTTTTCGGTGACGCTGCCTTCGCCGATGGTCGAGAAAGCAGGGCGCGAAGATTTGGCGCGCTTGGATTATGCAGAGGCTCGCAAGGGGGCGCTGGACTTCTGGTCTTCGTACCTGGCGCAGGGAGCGCAGTTCGAAGTGCCCGAAAAGCCGGTAAACGAATTGTCGCGCGCCAACCTGTGGCACGCGCTGATGCTGCCGCGCATCCACGGCGACGGTCACATGGATCTGCCGTATTCCGATTTTGCTTATTCGCAAAGCGGAACTCCCTGGCCGATCAACCAGGCGGTGTACGTGGACTACATGCTGTATGGGCTGCGCGGCTACAACAAGGTGGCCAGCGACGAGCTTAGCGCGATTTACCACAACAACCAGGAATTCAACGGGCGCGTGAACGGATTCGCGCACTGGCTTGCATACACGCCGGGGATGATGTACACGGTGGCGCAGAATTATCTGCTGTCGAACGACCGGAAGAGTTTTGAAGCGCAGCTGCCGGATACTCTGAAGGCGCTAGACTGGACGATTGCGGAGATACGAAGCGCGTCCTCAACACCCGGCGTGACGCAGGGGTTGGTGGAGGGACCGCTGAATGATCTCACCGGCGATGGCTACTGGGCTTTCAACCAGGCGTATCTTTATGCAGGACTGGAGTTGATGGGCAAGGCGCTGGCACGGTACGGCAGCCAGCGAGCCGAGGAATGCCTGAAGGTTGCGGACGAGTATCGCGCCGCCGTCGAGCGCGGATTCAGCGTCGCGAGCGTGCGGTCTCCTCTGGTCGAACTGCGCGATCATACCTGGATTCCTTATGTGCCTTCCAATGCGACGGTTCCGGGGCGGAACTACAAGTTGTGGTATCCGTCGGAGGTGGACACCGGTGCGACGCATTTGCTGCGGCTGAAGGTGGCTCCGGCGCAGGGGTTGATTGCCGATTCGCTTTTGAACGATCACGAAGACAACCTGTTTCTGCACGGCTGGGGCCTGGCGAACGAGCCGGTCTATGACCAGCAGGCAACAGCATACCTGTTTCGGGACGACGTGAAAGCGACCATTAAGGCATTCTATAGCATGATGGCGGGCGGATTCAGTCATGGGGTATACGAGCCGGTAGAACACCGCTGGCGGTGGGGCCAGTACTTCGGACCGCCCAGCACCGACGGCGCGTGGTTCGAGTTGTACCGCAATATGCTGGTGCGCGAATCGGACGATCACACGCTGTTCCTTATGCAGGCCACACCGCGGGCCTGGCTGCAGGACGGAAAACACATCTCGGTGCGGAAGGCGCCGACATGGTTCGGCGACGTTTCGTTTGAGGTGCAGAGCGCGGTGGGCTCGAGAACGATTCGCGCGACCGTGGAACTGGATGGGCGTGAGCCGGGGACATGCCTTCTGCTGCGCTTCCGGCATCCGCAGGAGACACCGATGAAGCAGGTCAGCGTCAACGGGAAGTCCTGGACAGACTTCGACGCACAAAAGGAATGGGTCAGGATCCCCGGGGCAGGCGGGAAGTACAAGGTCGTTGTCGGGTATTAGATGAAGAGTGGGAGTTGGGAAACGCTCACTCGGGCTGGGCGGCGCGGCGCTGTGCGAGCCAGGCGAGGATTTCGGCTTCGTACACGGTGACCACGAGGGTGCTGAGGAAGACGATGCCGCCGCCGGCAACGACGAGGGGGGTAAGGCTCTCGTGAAGCACGAGCACCGCCAGGATTCCCATGAAGAATGGCAGGGCGTAATTGCTGAGCGTGGCCTGGGTGACGTCGAGCCGCTTCAGGATCCAGAAGAACAGCAGCATGGAGGCGCCGTAGACAATGAGGGCCAATTCCAGGATGCCCAGGAGCGCGCCGCGGTCCATGTGCAGGATGGCGCGGAAGGGGAACGGTTCGACCCAGATGAAAAGCGCGATGCTGGCCATGCTGGCGATCGCCGAGGTGTAAACCAGGATCTCAAGCTCAGAGTAGTTCCTGTCGATCAGCAGTTTGCAATAGGTGTTATAGAAGGCCGAGGAGGCGCAGGCGATGAGGAAGAGCAGATCGCCGACCAGATAGGTTCCGCCCCCGAAATGCGAGCCGCGTAGATCAGGAATGGATGTCATCAAAACGCCGGCGAGCGCGAGCAGGAATCCGACCACCCGGACAGCCGTCAGCTTTTCGCCCAGCATGATGGAAGCGGACACCGCGACCAGGGCCGGAATACTCAAGGTGATGACGGCAGCATTGGCTCCTAGGGTGCGCTGTGCGCCGAGAGTGTATGTGAACTGGAGGAGGAAGGTCCCAAAGAGGCCCGCGATGAGGAAGTGCTTGGCGTCGCGCCAGCGCCACTGGAGCGGTCTGCCGCGGTGGCTGCTTTCGAACCGCAGAGCGGGAAGAAACAGGAGCGTGCTCAGCATCATAGGCACGAAGGCGATCGCGACCGGCCCAAGGCGGTTGCCGATGAGCTTGATCACGGGCACCTGCGTGGCCCACATGAAATTGATCAACATTAGGCAGGCCCAATCAATATACTTGCCGGTCTTCCGAGACAAATCTGTCAAAATCCCCCCTCTGAAACTGACCCAAAGCTCGCAAATCGGCGTTGGGTGGCATGGACGTTGGACAAGGGCTTTCCGTTCGCTGGGACGGAGCCCCAGTTACAGTAGACAACCGCGAAGGAGGGAAGGGCACTGCGCTCCGGTCGTGGTATCCAACCGGCTGGAGGAAACGTGTCACATCAGCGTTCTGAGTTAATGCCAAGCCAGAACCGCATCCCGAAGCGAGACTCCAGAGTCGAAGCGCTATCAAGGAGCTGCAACCTTGGAGAAAACTCAAAAGGACGACACCGACTCCGGTTTTGCCGTAGCTGGTCGCTCACGTGACGATGGCTTGTGGTTTACACAGAAAATCCATTCGGAGGGCGGAGCTGCAGGAGACGCCGGTTGGTCGCCGAGGCGGCGTGCCAAGGCGGTCGTCGAGTCCAGCGTCATTGCACTCCGGACGAAGCCTCATTGTCTAACATCTTCAATATAAAAGATTTAAAAATGCGGAGAGGGTTCTTTGTGCGTCGTTTCTTAAGGACTTCGAACAGGTCCGTGATGTCCTTTCGGGGCCGATTGGGCGTTATCAGTTGGATATGTCTGGAAGTTACTTACGATAAGAAACTGTTATCGCAAGTGATTCCTGTTTTACTGATTTTGGACGGATTTCCGCCGGTTTGGCTTGGAATGGACTTTGGGGGGCAGGGAATGAGCGATTTCGGCACGACAGCGATGGTCAGGACGGACCTTACTGGCAGGATCTACCACGAAGGGGAGGTTCTGCCGCCCCAGGCAGCAGAAATCCAGCCCGTTGCTCCCGGGGTGCCCGCTGCCGGCATCCCCCTGGACCGGTTCCATCCGGATGACCCGCTCTTTGACACCGCCCAGGAGGCCCTCGGGTACAAGCGGGCGGCCCGGAGCCCGGCCACCAAGCGCGCCTACGCGTCCGATTTCCGCCTCTTCGCGGCGTGGTGCGGCCAGGCCGGCCTCGGCTCGCTGCCCGCCACCATCAGCACCATCGGCCTCTACATGACGGAGCTCGCCACCGCCGGGGCCAAGGTTTCGACCATCAGCCGCAAGCTCGCGGCCATCTCCTTCCGGCACAAGGAAGAGAAACTGCCGTCCCCCTGCTCCATGAAAGCCGATCGCGAGCTGGCCCAGGTCTACGCCGGTATCCGCAAGACCACGGGGATAAAGCAGGCAGGGAAGGCAGCGGTCACCCTCAAGCTGATCCGCAGGATGGTGGATATCACGGAGGGCGGTCCCCTGACGGCCTCCCGGGACCGGGCCCTGATCCTGATCGGGTTCGCGGGCGGCCTGCGCCGCTCGGAACTGGCCGGCATCCGGTTCGAACACCTCCAGTGGCACTCGAGCGGAAGCGGGATCACGATTACGCTTCCCAAGTCGAAGACCGACCAGGAGGGGCGGGGAAGGGAAGTCGAGATCGTCCGCGGCAGTCAGCCCGAGAGTACGTCGCTGGCCGAATGCACCTGCCCGGTGCGGGCGCTCGACCAGTGGCTGCGCCAGGCCGGCATCGACAGCGGGCCGGTCTTCCGCAAGGTCAATCGCGGAGAAAATGTGCAGAAAACCGCGCTGAACCCGGCTTCGGTGGCGTGGATCCTGAAGAGGGCATTGGGGCGGGCCGGCGTTCGCGATCTCGATCGATATGGCGCCCACTCTCTTCGCGCCGGTTTTGCGACGACGGCATTCGATAATGGGGTGCCGGAATTTAAGATCCGGCAGCAGACCGGGCACAAGACCTCGCGCATGCTGGAGAAGTACATCCGGTCCGAACAGAAGGCGCGCCGGGAAGCGGCTTCAAGTCTTGGGCTTTAGCGGGATGTACACCTATGTGTACAAGAGTGTAGTCCACACCGCCAGGGGGCCAGAGCCTTCGCAAGCGCACGAAGCACGGCGGGGCCTGAGACGATAGGCAGGGGCAAGGGCAAGCAGTAAGATCCTTTGGCCTGACGACCTCCTCGTCGGGAATGATAAGCCTGAAGTGATGACACGTAGACATGCGAATCAGCGGCAGGAGCTACGGATATAAATCCTCTTGCTGAGCGAAATGTACATTTCGGGTGGCCGATAAGTATCTGCAAACGAACACAATTCCTAGTCCTGACGTCCAGGACCTTCATGGGCTTCTTGCTCAAGTGAATTCATAACCCCGCCAATCATATCTCTCTGAGGTCGATCCAAAGGAAAGGCATCTCTCTGTGGCCGTGACGCGTTTCCATTCGAATTGTGTTGATCGCCTCTCTCTGTCTGATCATGTCGGAACTCGTCGGGCGTCGGATGATCACGCAACGCCTGCGCCAACCGCTGTCGTTGATCTTCGGCCGCCTTCCTGGCGCGTTCCAGCGCCAGTTGAGCTTGACGCCTTTGCTCCTCATCCTGAGCTTGATACATTTGCCGGGTAAGCGCCTCGATCTCGTCGGCGCGTGAAACGGTCGATTGAATTTGAGCGTGCATCCATTCATCGCGGTCACATGAATTTGAATAGGAAACCAGATCGTTTTCTGCGTTCTCGACGCCTTGGAGAATGTCGTTAGCGTGCAGCCTCTCCTGCGCGCTAGGAGCCGAATAACCCGGCAACTGACCGGCATTCAGTTGTTCAATTTGTTTCTTCAGGGAATCGATCCGCTGCGTTTCCGAGTCTCTATAAGACTTTCCAAGGCTAACGATCAATTTGTAGAGACGCGGTCCAAAATGATCGTCGTCCGGATCGGTGAGCACCGCGACTGGGTTTTCCAATCGGTGAGTACCCAAATAATCCTCCGCTGTCTTTGTCGCCGTGTACATCTTAACCTGCATTCCAAGAAATGACTTATCGAATTCATCTCGCTTGACCTCAATAAATCGCATTTGATTACGGAGCTCAACGCGTATGTCCAAGGACTGCGCCAAACTCCTAAACGAACTCCAGCCCCAAATTATGAGGACTGGGACAGCAAACAGGTTCCGGATTGCAGTCTTTGTACCCATGATTTGCGCCTCGTTGACCTTCGCAAGTATTGAACGTTAGAAAGCGGCCAGAAAAAGGTTGAGTGGCCTGAAACTTTCCTACTAGCCCTTCAGCGTCAGCGTAGGCGACTTCCGTCTGCCGGGCAGCTTCTTCAGCGACGGTTTCTCCCAATTGACTCCGGCGACTCCTTGTTTAGCCCTACTTTGCCCGGCCCTGTGACTCCGCGTTTCCGGAAGACTCAACAGTTGTCAAAGTGCTAAGGCCTAATTCGAGTGCACTCGTGAGCCCCAAGTCTTGCCATCAGTCAGCTTCACTAATCCTGTGGCAGTAAAGCCACTACACACGCCAATTAGAACTGCTCGGATTTGATTGCTAACCTCAACTGATGCCGCATGTGAAAGACTCTTTGAGATCGGAGCGCCATAAGGAAAACCACTCACACCACCGCCAGCTCCCGCAGGTGTGTGATCTGAATCACCCGGTCCGGGAAGCCCCTCTCCTTCGCCGGATTCTGAACCTATGCCCGGCCCTCCTGCAACTGCGCTCCCGTCGTAGTGAATAGTTACACCTATGGTATCGACCATGTTATTTAGGGAATCTTCATGGCCTGGAAAAGACAGATACGCTATTGCATAGTTTGTTGCCACCTGGAAACCAATGCCTTCACACTTATGTTTGGCTACGACGTGGAGGGCTGGCCCGATAGTCTCTATCCACCTCCAAGAAATCGAGAAAAGGATGTTGTTCGCAGTGGGCCTTGTGAGCTCTGATCCATAAGTTTCAGTCCAGAATTCGGCTGCGCCATTGTAGGACGCTTTCCCTGAGACTATCGGGGCGGTAATGGGAACAAATGCTCCCGCGACACATAGCTCCATTCGATATCGAATGTTTGGGCCCGAATAAGAGGCTCTCGACACTGTTGGATCTGAGGGTAGACCAAAGGTAGCCACTATCTTCGGCCCATCGAAAATTACTACTCTAATATTCCCATGACCGCCAAGTCCGTTTTGGACGAGATAGATATTCTGCCCAACTAATGGTGTTTGAAAGCTGGGAAGGGTATGGTCCGCTGGGCTAGCAGCTGTGTCAGCGGGGGCGGTTATATCGCAAGGGACGATGCTTGGGGGAAAGTATCCGCCAGCGGGAGGTGAATCCCCGGGCAGTTGGGCTGCAACGCCTGCCGGAGAGTTTGGGGAGTGGTCCGCTGCGTGCAGCGCACCAATCGCTTCCGCTTGGCTGACAGTTTCTACTGGGGCTTGGCTCCACCCCTTGATAACAGTCATAAATACAAATAGAGCGAGGGCTTTTCGAGCTGAAATCACGTTTCTCCATGGAAGTCTAGATGCGTTCTAATTCTAGAACGCCGGGACCATGTGCATGCAAGATTATTCCTTGCGGTTGCTACGCATCGCTGCCATAAATGGCGGACGACAGCGCACTTGCGATGCGATGCCGCCCTGACCACTCACAGTTGTAAGGAATCTGAGTCATGCTAAAGCCGATACCCGCCCGGGAACCTTTGAGCAAGCCCCTCCAGTTAGCTCCATCTGCATTCGAACTCTGGGCTGCCCGCGAGGGTTACAACATCGCCCCTTCGTGTCTTCGTGCGATCTCCGAACCTTCGCTGATCGTGACACTCAAGCTGTATTCGATGCATGGAGAGGAGGCGCTGCGATTACAGCGCGCATGGTGACAGTATCAACGCTGAAACGACGACCGTTAGAGTTTATGACTCAGACGTCGATGATCAGCTCGCCTATAACAATTGGGAAGACTCCTCATATTGCCGGGAGAAGGTTGGAGTGGCGAATCACCGGATGAACTCGAAACATGAATGTCGCAATGGCTCCTGGCCCACGCTGAATTTGTTCGACGTCGGCTCCTCGGTCATCGCCATCGAGCACGGTCAGGACGTGATCGCCCTAGCGGACTGGGTTATCGATCTGGGACCGGGCGCCGGGCAGGAGGGCGGCACAGTACAGTTCGAGGGTATTCGTTCGGGGAAGGCCATGGTTGACGGCTTGCGCGAGGCGGGGGTAGTTTACTTTGCGTTCGCGGCGGCGTAAGCGGTTGGCGTCAGGGCAGGCAGTTTCTGGATGGAGCAGTTAGCCAGGCCGGGCAGCACATCGGCCAGGTATTGACGAATCGGGACACGCAGCTTGCGGCAGCTCTCGACGGTAGAGAAAATCGCGGCGATCTTCGGTCCAGCCTCTTTGCTTCCCAGGTGCAGCCAATTCCGCCTTCCGATGGCCACTGGCCTCATTGAATTTTCGGTCCAGTTGGTCGATAACTCGACGACGGGATGGTCGAGGAACCGGGTCAGTTCCACCCAGCGCTTGAGCGTGTAGTTGATGGCCTTGCCGGCAACGGACTGCGGCAGGATGGCGCCCGATGCCTTCATCTCATTCAACAACATATGAAGTTCGTGGAGCAAGGCGGGGGCGCACTCCTGCCGCAGCGCATGGCGATCATCGAGGGATAGATTCTGTTCGCGCGCCTGGCGGTCTATCGCAAACAGATCGTCCATGAGCGCCACGGCGCGCTCCAGCCGGGCGTCGGGTGCCTGAGCCTTGCTCTGCACTTTAATGGCATCAACGAAGCCGCGCCTGGCATGCGCCATACAGCAGGCGTGGATCAGATCCTTGGTTCCGATGTCTTTGTCGTACACCACATACCCATCGGTGTGGCGAGGCCGGGCGCATTGGGGTGACGGAGAGGCTCGTACTACCGGGGAAGCTGGGTAATGCCAGTGGAGGGAAGGGGCCTCAGTTCAGAACCAGCGTTGAAAGCAGGAAAGGATAGGAGATTGGGAAACCTAGCAACTCCGACAAGTGTCCAGAAATTGCAGACGGCGTTACATGTCAAAGCGAAAGACGAACCCAAGTTCCGGTTCTATGCACTGTATGACAAGATTTATCGGCTGGACGTGCTGGCGCACGCCTACGCCTGCTGTCGCTCCAACAAGGGCGCGGCGGGCGTGGACGGAGTGACGTTCGAAGATGTCGAGGCATACGGGGAAGAACGCTGGCTTGGGGAACTGGCGCAACAACTCAGGGAAGGGACCTATCGTCCGGGTGCGGTCAGAAGGGTCTTTATTCCGAAACCGAATGGAAAACTCAGGCCCCTGGGTATTGCCCGGCTGGCCGATAGGACGTGTCAAATGGCGGCCATGCTGGTTTTGGGTTCTGTCTTCGAGGCCGACATGCCGCAAGAACAATACGCCTATCGTCAGAATCGGAATGCCCAGGACGCCGTGCGCGAAGTGGTCCGGCTACTGCGCAGCGGCTACGGCGACACCGTAGACGCGGACTTGGCCTCCTACTTCGATTCGATCCCGCACGCCGAACTTCTGAAATCGGTGGCCCGCCGGATTGTAGATCGGCGCGTACTGCATCTGATCAGGATGTGGCTCGATGCTCCGGTGGAAGAGGAAGACGAGCGGGGTGGAAAGAGACGCACGACAATCAACCGGGACACTAGACAGGGTATACCGCAAGGTTCGCCCGTCTCGCCGCTGTTTTCGAATATTTATATGCGGCGATTTGTTCTGGGCTGGAAACAAACCGGCCTCGAACATCGTCTTGGTGCACGGATCGTCCCCTATGAACTGGTACGCGCTCTTTAAGCTCGATCCAGCCCCGTCGAAGTTCTACCCTGAGTTACCGGATAACTTCCAATCTAAGTTACCGAAAAATACAAAGTAGATCATTGCAAAGTCTTTGGTAATAAACTAGTGCAAAAACAAAAACCAAGATTCGAGGCATCCTACCCTCAATATGACCAACGAGGATAGCTGCCATGTCGAGACTTAAAATCCCGTTCCGCATGCACCGCACGGGCTGGTTTTTGGTACTCTTCTGCGTCATCATCGGCGTCCGCATGAGCGGATGGCAGCTCGGCCTTCCCGTAGGTGCTCTCTTGCTTGCCAGCCTTATGCTCCACGAAGCGGGTCATATACTTACAGCCACGTTTCTCAGGGTGCCAGTGCGCGAATTCGGGCTGAGGCTCGGCGGGGCTTACAACAGAAGAGCCTACGCCACCCGCCGCCGCGACGAAATCCTGATCGCGGCCTCCGGCCCCCTGATGAATCTCCTGCTCGTGGTCCCGGTCATCTTCGTCCCCCGCCTGGGTCCCCAAGTTGCCACTTGCAATCTGGTGTTGGGCGTCATCAACCTTTTACCGCTCCCCTCCAGCGACGGCCTGCGCATCCTGCGCAACCTCTGGGGCTCGACCAAACCCGGCGACATGAATCCAGCACTCAATCCGGTCCAACCTCGCTAGTCAAAAATAAACGACAGGTCGTCCTGGAAGCTCATGCATCGCGGCAATTCTTCCGCCAAACGACGTCTGCGACCCGCGTTCAGGCCCACGAGCATCTGCAGGAAGCGCCGGTATCCATTCGTCATCGATTCTCGAACAAATCGCCGTCTTCTGCGCCTGCTACTGCTCAAAAACCGCATTGTGATCGGCCTGGTCGACGAAGACGCGCTCATTCGTCTCACAACATTCTCGCTCACTCGCTCAAACGACCATCGAGATGATCTGCGGCGTGTCGTCTGGCCCCGGCGGTGCGTCGGGTTGCCCACGTGCATCGGACTAGCGTGTCACTTCGCTGACTTGGACGGAATGCTGCTCCAAACCTTGGCAGGGTCGAACCATGGCAGCAGCGTTATGCGGATCTGTTGGAGTGAACGGCGAAACGGACTTTATCGACGTGGGTGCCGTGGGCACGAATGCACTCGTGGAGTTGGTCGCCGGTGACGCCGAAATTCTTGGACCAGTAAGCGATGTCGGAGGTCATCTTGGGATTAATCTCTTTGGGGTCGTGAGGGCCCTTGAAGTGATCTTCGTGGCGAGCATGAGGCTCGTGGGCTGCGGGGACGTCGTAGTGCTCGGACATCGAGTGTTTCCTCCTTTCGGTTCCCTTAGAGGGGACGATGAAGCTGAGGCAATCCGCTCGACGATATCGACCGTCGAGCATATCTCGTTCGTAATGAAAGATGGAGTGACCGCGAAAAAGTAGATTTGATTTGCGTGGATCGGAGCTTACGCTTCAATCGGCTGAGCGTCGGCCTTTGCCTCGGAGATATAACTAGTCATGGCCTGCGCCAATTGCGAGTCCACTTCATCGGCTATCGCCATCACGTCCCCCAGCAGGGCGCTGAAGTCTACCTTGTGAAGGTTTTGCTCCAGGGTCTTGAAGATAGAGACCTGCAGCATACGCGATTCGTCGACCATCATCGCCGGTGTATAACCCTGCTCACGCCGCAGGATACCGTGCTTCACCGACGCCGGAGACGGAAGCGCCCGAGTGCCCAATGGGAGGGGACGACGAAGACGCTCCACCCGGTCAGCATCGAGGAGAGGCGCATAGCAGGATGGGGTCGAAGCTAAAGGACCACGGGGACGCGCTCGATGCGGAGATTCAGCCGCTGATGATATTGAGGTCTTACAGGAAGATGTTGTTGACGGTTGTGCATGGTTTGAGAGGGCAGGGGCAAGGATCGCATATCCCCCGGTGCCCAAGCCGAGCTATCGTTGCTTGAACTAGCCAGCGATGCGTCCGCAATCCCAGGAGCCATATCGCTTCAATCGTGCAATTGTGAAGTGAGCCTGTAGCCACCCTCTACCGAACTAAAGTGTTACGAGCAGGTTATTGCAGTGTGCTAACGTAAATACATAAACCAACGTGAATTGCCGGCCCCGAGTTTTTCATGGAAGTCTCTCTCCGCCCGACAATCCCTTCTTTTACCTGCGTCGCGTCACGAACGACGTTGGACCCTTTTCGTCCAGAGGCGACATGCCGAAAGAAGTCGAACCCGTGGATTTCGGACCCTTGTGAATAACACGCTTCAAGAGTCCCGCTAGAGCAGAAGGGTACAGGAAATAAGGTTAGAGGGTTCGATTACTCCGGGGTTTACTAGATAAAGAATTCCAACTTTTAACCTTTGTATTACACGGAGTCATCCACATGAAGTTCTCATTAGCTATGAAGTCTGTGCTACCCGCCGCCGTTTTTGGTTTCTTGGCACTGGGCGTGGGTTCCACGCCATCCGTTGCAGTGACCGCGACTGCGACTAACACATTCGCCGTCACGGCCACGGTTGTTGCTACCTGCCAGGTATCAGCCACGGCGCTGGGTTTCGGCAACTATACCGGCGTAGTTCACCCTGCCTCATCGACGGTCTCTGTCACTTGCACCGACACCACTCCTTACAATGTCGGCCTCAGTGCCGGGCTGGCGACCGGTGCGACCGTCACCGCCCGCAGCATGACTGGTCCTGCCTCCGCCTTGCTGGGTTATGGGCTGTTCCAGGACGCTGGTCACACTCTCAATTGGGGCCAGACCGCCGGCACTGACACAGTGGCCGGGATCGGCAACGGGGCTGCCCAGCCTATAACCGTCTATGGCCAGATTCCGGCGTCGGAGTTTGTCGCACCCGGAGCTTATGCCGATACGATTACCGCCACCGTCACCTATTGACGATGGCGCCGTCACCAGATAGATCGGCCATGATCTGATGCAGACGCGTTGCGGGCGGCCAAATCGCTCGCCACCGTTCTCATCGTACTTCTGGCTCTGCGCGCCTACACCGGAGCGAGCCTGACGGAAACAACCAGCTCTCGAATTCCGATGAGGTGTTGGGCAGTCCGTCGCTCGCTTCGATCGAGTCAGTGTCCATTCAGGTCATCCGCCTCGTCCTGTGCCGGGCTCGATGAAAATGAAGGGAAGCGCTCACCCCGCAATCGGTGCCAAAACTTCAGGTTGTGATTCAGGCACTGCGGGAGAAGCGACGGTTGCTCGATTTCGTGCGCTACTTTGCCGTCTTCGAGGATCAAGTCGGCGGCATCCTGACTAAGAAGATCGCCGGTTATCACCAGTTCCACACTGTCAACAATGCGTTGACCGCAATGCTCGAAGCCTCGCGACCGGCGCGTGAGTGTTGTTGTGACACATGCAGAGCAGTGGCAAGAGCTTGACAATGGCATTCTACCGGGCAACTCGTCTTGGAACCGCCTGCAGAACCCAAAGTTTGTGGTCCTCACCAAGCTCCGCCAGGAGTGAGAGTTCACTATCCCCACGGTCTTCTGGTATCGTAGCAAACCCAATTATGACAAGTAATGTAACTAAGGTTTGCAGATGCGCGCCCAGATGCCCCAAAAGTGCCCGATTTGAGCAAAACAGCACAGACTTTCGTTTTCACGAGTGCAACGATGACGAGGAATACAAGCGCGAGCCGCATTTTATTGAAGAGCACTGTAAGTCGCTCATTGCTAAAGGTGAGCGCTCCACACCCCTCAGAATCTTTGGGAGAAAAGGGTATGTCTCGGAATGCGACTAATTACGGCACGGACCCAGAACCTACGTGTAGTTCCGCCAGTCGCAGACGTTCTGAAAGCCGTCAAGCCTTCAACAAGAAAATCTTGCCTTCAACCCATGGACCAGCCGGAGTTGCCGTCATGACCCTCTCGAATTCTCTTAAGTCCTCATTACCCGCGGTTTCTGCAGTTCCTAACGATAGCGTTCCGTTATGGAAAGAAAATGGCGAAATTTCATGGATGCGACGCCAGAAGAGGCTGGTGCTCGCCGGTATCAGTATTCTGGCACTATTGCCGATGGACTTGGCACCCACGGGGGCCTATGCGGCAACCGCCACGACCACCTTCGCCGTCACAGCAACGGTTGTGGCCACCTGCCTGGTATCGGCCACGGCACTGGGTTTCGGCAACTACACCGGCGTAATTGACCCCGCCACATCGACGGTCTCAGTCACTTGCACCAACACCACTCCGTACACTGTCGCCCTCAGCGCCGGGCTGGGTTCCGGTGCGACCGTGGCCAACCGCAGCATGACTGGTGGCGCGGTCCTGCTGGGTTATGGGCTGTTCCGTGATGCCGGGCATACTCTCAACTGGGGCTTGACCCCCGGCACCGATACAGTGGCCGGGACTGGGAACGGGGCAGCCCAGCCGATCACGGTCTATGGCCAGATTCCGGCGTCGGAGTTTGTCGCCCCCGGAGCCTATTCCGATACGATTACCGCCACCGTCGCCTATTGATCAATGGTGACCAATCGAAATGAGGTCGCCCCGTTTCCAACCATGAACTCTCTCCTTCAACCTGTGTATTTGCAGGAGTCATCATGAAGCCTTCAACTGCCATGAAATACGCGCTGCCCGGGACTGTCTTGGGACTCTTGACGCTGGGTCTGGCTCCGTTGCCTGCTGATGCAGCGACCACTACTACCACATTCGGTGTCACCGCCGGGGTTGTTGCCACCTGCCTGGTATCGGCCACGGCACTGGGTTTCGGCAACTACACCGGCGTAATTGACCCCGCCACATCGACGGTCTCAGTCACTTGCACCAACACCACTCCGTACACTGTCGCCCTCAG
>Ga0206934_1059_pt1 | contig 32712 bp, 20 predicted proteins | sample Alteio_BWOrgHeat_16_FD_152932 | JGI IMG/M metagenome (GOLD analysis project Ga0206934, IMG submission 152932) | Enriched cells from forest soil in Barre Woods Harvard Forest LTER site, Petersham, Massachusetts, United States -... | ecosystem: Environmental > Terrestrial > Soil > Temperate forest >...
CCATCGAGCGGCCGTGTGCTCGTCAACGGTATAAATATTCACGATCATCCTGAAAAAGTAGAAGGGGTCGTTGGTTTTATTCCGCAGGACGATCTGTTAATGGATGATCTTACAGTCTATGAAAACCTATATTATTCTGCTCGCCTGTGTTTTGGTCATTACTCACATGAGGAAATAATTAAGGTAGTAGATCGTGTGTTAAGCAATCTTGGACTTTCAGAAATTAAAGACCTAAAGGTTGGATCGCCCTTGCAAAAGACAATTAGTGGAGGTCAGAGGAAGAGGCTGAACATCGGACTCGAATTGTTGCGCGAACCCACTATCCTTTTTGTAGATGAACCTACTTCAGGGCTTTCATCGCGCGATTCTGAAAACATAATGGATTTGTTGAAGGAGTTGACGTTGCGCGGCAAAATGATTTTTGTTGTTATACATCAGCCGTCATCCGATATTTTTAAAATGTTTGACGCTCTTTTGATTCTTGACCTTGGCGGCTTCCAGATTTATTATGGAAACCCCGCTGAGTCAGTTAACTATTTTCAAGAGATTATCAACGCTGCCAATAAGACTCCAGGCGCTTGTCCTGAATGCGGTAATATCAACCCTGAGCAAATTTTTAATATCATCGAGACGCGGGTTGTAAACGAATACGGACGTTTTACACACACACGTAAAGTCTCACCTGGCCAATGGTATCAATACTTTAAACAAAAAATTAAAATCCCTAAGATCGAAGAGATCAGTGAGGCGCTGCCTGCGGTACAGAAAATTCCAAACTGGTTTCAGCAATTGATTGTGTTTACGCTGCGCGATGTAAAATCGAAATTGGCCAACAGGCAATACGTAACAATTAATTTAATACTTACACCGCTTCTGGCATTGTTCATCGGGTATTTTGTGAAATACTATGACGCAGTGGGCGTAGAAAATCCCAAGTACACATTCTTCGATAACGCCAACATTCCTGTGTATTTTTTTATGAGCATTGTGGTGGCGCTCTTCGTTGGTTTAATTGTAAGTGCTGAGGAGATTTTCAGGGATCGAAAGATCTTAAAACGAGAGCAATTTCTGCACCTCAGCAGAAGCAGCTATTTTGTTTCGAAGGTGTTCATTTTGTTTACGCTCTCAGGGCTGCAAACCTTTATGTTCATTTTAGTAGGCAACTTACTTCTCCAGATTCCTTACAGTGAAATGCGCTATTGGCTAATATTGTTCTCGTGTTCTTGCTTTGCGAACTTGCTTGGACTTAATATTTCTTCCGCATTCGACTCGGCAGTTACTATTTATATTCTGATTCCGATCCTTATCATTCCTCAATTACTACTCAGTGGCGTCGTTATCAGTTTCGATAAATTCAACCCGAAGGTTGGCACGCCCAATGGCATCCCATTACTAGGTGAGCTAATGGCGTCACGATGGGCATTCGAAGCGTACATGGTGACTCAATTCAAAGACAACCCGCTTGAAAAACAGTTTTATCAGCTTGATCGAAAACGGGCAATGGCTGAATACAAGCGTGGCTACTATATTCCAACATTGGAGTCAGGGTTAGCTTATGTTATCAATCATCCTCAAGGCTGGCACGACGACAGAGAAGAAAGTAAAGTGAATAAGACGTTAAACTTGCTTCATAATGAACTAACCCGCGAGTCGGAATTGGTCAGGAAAGAACTTCCAGAAATTAATGGACTCAGGGTGAGGAAATTCGATTCAACAGTTTATTTAAAGACTAATCAATTTCTTCGCACACTAAAAGAATATTACTCTATTCGCTATCGCAAAGCGCAAGACGACAAAGAGAAATTGATGATGAGCCTCACCGACGGTGAAGAAAAGAAAGCCGCTTTTGATAAGTTGAAAATGAAATACCAAAACGATGCGGTGACTACCATGGTGGAGAATACACAAAGCCCCATGCGTATTGTTGAATGGGATGGTGAACTTGTTCAGAAGATTTACCCAATATATTTCAATGAAAACAGACCCAATCATTGGCTCGACTTCCGCGATAATTTTTACATCCCGATAAAATACTTTGCTGGGAAGAAATTTGATACGCTTTATTTCAACCTCACTGTAATCTGGCTGATGACTCTCTTTCTTTACGTGGCCTTGTATTATGAGCTCCTAAAGAAATTGGTGCACAGTTTAGCCATGCGAAAAAAATATGGAAAGAAAGGAAAAGGCTAATAGCTGACAGATAAGCCTTCGTAATCGCTAGTCTCATCTTTACGGTTTTCTTTTTTAACTTGCACGATAATTTAATCGCGTAACTACCCCTGCCTTGACTTTTGAAGACTTTCACTTTGATGCACGCTTGCAAGATGGCCTGTCATCAATGGGCTATGATAAGCCAACTCCCATACAGGAGCAAGCCATTCCGCTTATCTCAGCAAAACATGACTTAATAGCTTGCGCTCAGACCGGCACTGGAAAAACGGCTGCTTATCTATTACCTATCTTAAACAACATTATTAACTCTGATCATCGACATTTGAATACGCTGATCATTGCGCCAACGCGCGAATTGGCTCAGCAAATTGACCAGCAGGTAGAAGGATTTGCGTATTTCACCGGGGTAAGTTCTATTCCAATCTATGGTGGCGGTGATGGCGCTACATGGGATCAGCAAAGGAAGGCACTCGAAGCTGGCGTGGATATAATTATTGCTACACCCGGCAGATTGATTGCTCAACTGGCGTCGGGAGTTATTGACCTAAAGTACGTGCAACATTTGGTACTCGACGAGGCTGATCGTATGCTTGACATGGGATTTCATGACGACATCGTGCGGATTATAAAGGCCCTTCCTGAAACAAAGCAGACGTTATTTTTCTCGGCAACCATGCCACCGCGCATTCGTACGCTCGCCAACCGGATTTTGCGTAACCCGCAGGAGGTAAACATTGCAATTTCGAAGCCTGCCGAAGGTATTGTACAGGAAGCATACCTGGTGCGTGATGATCAAAAAGAAAAACTGGCAACGAAACTTCTCAAAGACTCCGATTACTCTAGTATTTTGATTTTTGCGTCTACTAAAGAAAAGGTAAAACAGCTAGGGCGCTTACTGCCAAAGATTGGCTTATCGCTAAAAGCCATTCACTCTGACCTTGAACAGACTGAGCGTGAAGAGATTTTACGGGAATTTAAAAACAAGAAACTCAAGCTGCTTATAGGCACCGATGTGCTTTCGAGGGGTATTGATGTGGAAGGTATTGGTTTGGTGATCAATTATGATGTGCCTCCCGATCCTGAGGATTACATTCACCGGATAGGAAGGACAGCTCGGGCAGAAAGTACCGGTCACGCAATTACATTTATTAATGAACATGACCAACGCAGGTTTTTTCAAATCGAAAAACTGATAGGGAAGGAAATCATCAAGACACCGCTACCCGAAGACATAGGCACTTCATTTGAATATAGCCCCGAAAGCAGAAGTGCTCATCCCAAAAAACCGAACCCCAGCGGACGAAAGAAGTTTTTTAAGAGAAGACCGGCAAAATAGCTACTTGCTTTTTGAAAGAATCTTTTTCGTGATCTGCGAAAAGTAATCTCCGTAATACGGACCAACCCAATTCATGGCCATAACTTCTTCTTGCTCAGAATGGCCGTAGTATTCATCATACGTGATGTAGCCAACATATTGACCATTGAAACTGGTAATGAATAGCTTTTGGTCGTGACTTTCGGCAATTGTACCAAGCCCATCACGCACAAATATCTCACCAGAGAAATCGCATGGCATCCCTAGTAAAATAATGTTCCCTATTCTTAAATAGGTAATCTCACCTTTCAATGGAGAAAAAAGGCCGCGAAACACCCAGTCTCTCACTTTGTATTTCTGAAGCACATGCAATTGTGATGGTCCGTACTCAACAGGAATTGTTGCGGTTGAAATCTCAACAGAGTCATTAACGGCAAAGTTTTTCGCAGTTCGAATTTTCTTTAAAAGCTTATCAGCCAATGTATCACATTGGGCAAATTCAGTTTCAGGTATCCCTTTTACCCGGTGACTGCCAACCATTCCGGCCGTAAACATGGCAAAGCGAAACTCTTTTTGCTCCGCTTTTCTTACAAGGGCGGCTGGGTAATCTCCCGAAAGTGCAAGGCTCAAGTGGCTGATGTTAGTGGGATGAGCACTATAACTCGCCAACAAGCCCTTACTGCCGTCAGCTCTGGTAATTTTTAACCCGCGAATTTTTCCGTCTGTCTGACCATGTTCAGGCGCAAGTCGGTTTTCAACGTATTCATTGGCATCAGCCTCAAAGTAATTTAATGAAGCCGGCTGCAGCTGAGCTAAAGTCAAATCTATTCTCGAGATAATTTTACTCGTCAGGCTGTCGAGCCAAGGTTCATTATAACTACCAAGAATCAAGTTTCCTATAGTGCTATCATCCCACGCGCCTAAACTACTGTGAGCATGTGTTGCCGAAAAATATAGAAATCGATTTGGGCCGATTCGCTGTACAATTTTATCTTTTAAAGCAGGAGGGAAGAGCAGCAGATCAGCACTAACAAAGATGCAGGGGTTACTTCCATTATCGATTACTAAAATGCGGACATAAACAGAATCATGAACTGAATTGAAGTGGTTACGAGGAGCATAGCCAGCCATAGGCATTCGCGACTTTGGGGTAATATTGATTGCCGACCAGCCTGCCTTTAGTTTCGTTTTTGGTGAATGTATTGCCGGCTTGAAAGTGTCCAGCTGCAGCATGGTTCGTTGATAGAATGGTCGCTCTTTTAGTGGAGCAAAATCTACCGGACCAATCAGTGCAACGACCAGTACGAATAATGAGATAAGGATAATAATAGACCAGCGAAGAAATTTTCTCAAAGCGTTTTTTCGTAAAGTTAGTCAGGGAATCAATTACGGTGCCAAGATTGATTTATTTACACACCCCAGACAGCTCTTTGGTGTCCAGCTTTATGCCAAAGCTTTGAGCTGTTTTCATATCCTCACAAGCTGCCTTCAAGTCGCCGAGACGTTGCTGAGCCAGAGCGCGGCAATGGTATGCATATCCGAATTCCGGAAGGTGTGTAATTGCTATGGTATAATCTTCATGAGCATCTTTTGCCCGATTGAGCTTCATCATTAAATTACCTCGTTGCACCCAGGCCTGCGCATTATCATCTTTAATTTTGATAGATTCGGTTAAGTCAGCAAGGGCTCCATTTAGATCTTTTGTCTTTTCTTTCAACAGACCACGCCTTAGCCAGATATCGGGGTTGTTGGGATCCAAATGAATTGAAGAGTTATAATCAGTCATTGCTTTTGTGAGATCACCTTGTGCCGTATAATTGATTGCTCGTGCTGTATAAAAGTGGGCCTCTTGGGGATTACGCTCAATCGCTTCGGTCAATAGTTTTTCCATCTCCTTCAGGTTTCCTTTTTTAGCCGAAAGTACTGCAAGATTATGGCGGGCAAGGCTTCCTTCAGGATTGAGTACCAGCGCTTTTTGGTAATCCGCAATCGCCTTCAACGTATCGTACATTTCCTGCCGAGCCCATCCACGGTTAATGAAAAACTCCGGATTTTTCGGGTCAAGTTTAATTGCAGAGTCTAAATACTGGACAGCCCGTTTGTAATCCTTCATCTTCGTATCCACAAGCCCAAGGTAATTCAGCACAGACGAGGTCATGTTACTCTGAGTAGACGCAACGGGACTGCCGCTTTCCTTGTCTATTGCAAAGAATAAGGACTTGGTTTCGCCGGGAGGCGCCGTGAGCAACTGTAAAAAATCTTCACGCGCTGTTGCCCACTGCCCTTGTTGATATCTCAAAAGTGCACGAGAAAAAAGAGCATCAGTATTTTGAGGTTTTGATTCAAGGTATATGCTAAAATCAGTCATCGCGCCTTTTGTGTCGCCAAGAGATTCACGCACATGCGCCCTCGAATAGTAGGCTTCTGTAAAATACGGATCGAGCCTTAGACATTCATTGAAATGCGCCAAGGCCGTCTTGTAAGATTGCGCATCCATTGCTTCTTCACCCTTTTGAAAATAATAGCTCGCATTCTTCTTTTCATGTTGCGAAACTGCTGCAGAACAAATTCCAAAGAGTGCGAATCCGAGAAAGACGCCGCGCATTGAAGTCATAAAGTAAATTTGCTAAATAAATTCAAAAGGGCACAATCAAAGGGGTGCCGATAAGACCATTGGCTAATTCGTTTTATTTTCTGGCTTCGTTTTTGCGTTACATTTGCTTTGCAATGAAGAAAATAGATAAACTCATTTTATCATCATTTCTGGGCCCATTTGTGCTCACCTTCTTGGTTGTTGTCTTTATACTGTTGCTGCAGAACATGCTCAAGTATTTTGACGACATCATCGGTAAAGACCTGGGGTGGGATGTGATCGGTACGTTGCTTTTTTACTTTGCTGTTTCCATGACGCCACTGGCATTGCCGCTGGCCGTACTTCTTTCGTCTTTGATTACCTACGGAAATTTGGGAGAGCATTTTGAACTTACGGCTGTAAAGAGCCTCGGCATCTCAATGGTACGAAGTCTGGCGCCGATTTTTGTCTTCACCCTATTGATTACCTACGTAGCCTACCTCGCCAATAATTACATGGTTCCTAAAGCTGCGCTTGAAACCTACAGCTTATTGTACGACATCAAGCAAAAGAAACCCGGCCTCGACCTGCGTGAAGGTGCTTTTTACAGCGGTATACCTGATATCAGCATTAAGGTCTCTAAAAAATACCCCGATGGAATCACTTTAAAGGATGTAATTATCTATGATCATCGCGGACGAAATGGAAACAAGCAAGTGACCATTGCCGACTCTGGCCGTATGCTTACAATATTTAACGAACGATACCTCAAGCTTGAACTTTTCAGAGGATATAATTATGAAGAGGGTTCTAGTCAGGATATGAGCGGAGGAGGAAACCCTTCGGATGAGACTTTTAGTAAAACAAAATTTGATAAGACCGAAATTGTTTTTGACTTATCGTCATTCGGGCTTAACCGAACGGATAAGAAATGGTTTGCCAGTAATCGCATCATGCGAAATATGGCCGAGTTGCAATTGGATATGGATTCGGTAAACAAAGAAATAAAGGGGCAGCAATTGGGTATTTATAACATGCAAGCTTCTTTCTTCAATTTTCATTTTAAAAAAGATTCGGTGGTTATGCCAAAAGAGTTAAAGGCCTTCAAACGCAGTAAAGACTCACTCAACAATGCCCGTCGAAAAGATACAACCAAAGCAGCCCCTCCACTGCGTTATGAACTGCCACCCAGCGCTGGATTGTCTGCGACCAGAAAGATCAGTGTTCCCCAAACGATTAGGCCAAGGGATATAAAAATGTCAGACAGCTTATTTAACTGGGAAACCAATGGAATGATCATAACGAGTGCTATCAATAGGGCGCGGATGGCTAAAAGCCAAATTCAAAATTTGAATACCAATATTGAAAGCTATCGGTATGAGTACCGCGTGTTTGAAATTCAATGGCATAAAATCATAGCTAATTCCATTGCCTGTATTGCCATGTTTTTGATTGGAGCTCCATTGGGAGCGATTATTAAAAAAGGCGGGCTGGGGGTGCCCGTGCTTGCTTCCATATTATTCTTCATCATTTTTTATATTCTGAGCCTCATGGGTGAAAAATGGGCTCGCTCAGAAGCACTTCCTATACTTGTGGGTATGTGGATGTCTAATGCCATTCTGTTTGCGATTGGATTGCTTTTCTTGCGTCAGGCGCGTGCCGATGCCCGACTTTTTGATGCCGATTTTTACAATGTCATGATTGATAAGCTTAGACAGCGCTTTAAGCTAGCTTTCAAATTAAAATCCAAGACCGCCTGATTTGGAAATTCTTCAGGTTTGTCATATTTTTGCGCGATTAAAAAAAGGATAAAAAGCAAAATTTAAAGCAGATGTACCTTACCGCAGCCGTAAAACAAGAGTTATTCAGCAAACACGGGTTTGCTAAAAAGAAAGCCGACACTGGTTCTCCAGAATCGCAAGTTGCCCTGTTTACTCATAGAATTAACTATTTGACCGGGCACTTGAAGACTAACAAAAAAGACTATTCTACGCAGCAGGGGCTGCTCAGGCTGGTAGGCCAGCGCAAGAGAATACTAAATTACCTCCAGCGAACTGATATTGAAAGATATCGCGCTATCCTTACGGAGCTAGATCTTAGAAAATAATTTTTTCACAAGCATTACAGGGAACCCAAAGAAAGGTTCCCTTTTCGCTTTTATTTAAACCCGAAGTCGATTCAATCGGCTGCACCTACTTATTATGAAACCAACCGTAATTTCAAAAACCTGTAAGCTGCCCGATGGCCGCGAAATCACTATTGAGACAGGTAAACTTGCACGCCAAGCCGATGGTTCGGTTGTGCTGCGCATGGGTAATACAATGCTTCTTGCTACAGTTGTGGCAAATGTAGAACATAAGGAAGGTGCAGATTTTCTTCCATTGTCTGTTGACTATCAGGAAAAATTTGCATCGACCGGAAAAATCCCCGGAGGCTTTTTAAAACGCGAAGGCCGGCTTTCGGATTACGAAATATTGATCAGCCGTTTGGTTGACCGTGCTATTCGTCCTCTTTTTCCAGACGATTACCATGCTGAAACACAGGTGAACATCCAACTGATTTCAGGTGATCACAATGCATTGCCTGATTCATTAGCTGCATTTGCCGCTTCGGCTGCATTGTCAGTTTCAGATATTCCGTTTCAAGGCCCTATTTCAGAAGTACGTGTTGCACGTGTTGATGGTCAGTACATTATCAGTCCTACATTAGAGCAAAAAAACAAGGCTGACCTTGACTTCATTGTAGCTGCTTCTATTGAAAACATTCTAATGGTAGAAGGCGAGTGCAAGGAGATCAGTGAAAACGATATGCTGGAAGCCCTAAAGCTTGCTCACGAAGCCATCAAAGCCCAGTGCCAATTGCAAATCGAGTTGACGCAAGCTGTTGGCAAAACGCAAAAAAGGACATACGAGCACGAAGTAAAAGATGAGAATTTCCGTGTAGAGCTTCATAAGCTTTTGTATGATAAAGTTTACGCAGTTGCGAGAAAGCAATTGACCAGCAAGCATGACCGCTCAGAGCTTTTCGGACAGATAGTGGAAGAATACATTGGTGCTTTGCCTGAGGACACCACTGTTAATAAAGAGCTAGTTAAGAAATACTATAAGGAAATTCAGAAGAAGGCTTGCCGCGATTTAGTACTCAACGAAAAAGTGAGATTAGATGGCCGTAAGACAACAGAGATCAGACCGATCTGGTCTGAAGTAGATTACCTTCCTTCAGCTCACGGATCAGCCATATTTACACGTGGCGAAACACAATCATTGACAACTGCCACATTGGGAACAAAACTGGATGAGCAGATGATCGACGGAGCAATGTTTGATGGCAACAACAAATTCATTCTCCATTATAATTTCCCAGGCTTTTCTACAGGTGAAGTAAAACCCAACCGTGGCCCAGGTCGCAGAGAAGTGGGTCATGGTAATTTGGCAATGCGCGCGCTCAAACAAGTGCTGCCAAATATGGACGAAAGCCCGTACACCATCCGGGTAGTATCTGATATTTTGGAATCGAATGGTTCATCCTCAATGGCTACGGTTTGCGCAGGCTCACTTGCTTTAATGGATGCTGGTATTCAAATCAAAGCTCCTGTGTCCGGGATTGCTATGGGTATGATCTCCGATAGCACAACCAAGAAATACGCGATCCTTTCAGATATCTTAGGTGATGAAGATCATCTGGGTGACATGGATTTTAAGGTTACAGGTACCGAAAAAGGGATCACCGCTTGCCAGATGGATTTGAAAGTTGATGGACTTACTTATGAAGTTTTGAGTGAAGCATTGCATCAGGCAAAGGAGGGACGTTTGCATATTCTTAACGAAATGAAGAAGTCGCTCATGGCTCCCAAACCTGATTTGAAACCTCATGCTCCCCGTGCGATAACAATCACCATCGACAAAGATTTGATTGGTGCAGTAATCGGTCCTGGTGGAAAAGTAGTGCAAGACATACAAAAGACTACTGGCGCCACTGTAGTGATTGAAGAAGTTGGCAACAAAGGCTTGGTGAACATTTTCGCTACCGACCAAACCGTAATGGATGCTGCTGTAAAACGAGTGAAGGCGATTGTAGCCGTTCCGGAAGTTGGCGAAGTCTATTCTGGTGTGGTAAAATCAATAATGCCATTCGGTGCATTTGTAGAATTTATGCCAGGCAAAGACGGATTGCTTCATATTTCAGAGATCAAATGGGAACGCCTCGAAACAATGGATGGCGTGCTCCAGGTTGGTGAAGAAGTGAAGGTGAAATTGATAGAAGTCGATAAAAAAACAGGCAAATTCAGGTTATCTCGTAAGGTTTTGTTGCCAAAAGCATCTAAACAGGAAGAGACACCCGCTGCCTAACTAATTGGCACGATTGTTTTTTGATATTTCTGAGAGAGTATCTTGATTTTTTCTGGAACTTATTTATAAATTTCACGTGTTTGATTAAACGATTGTATAGAATCCGATGAGACAACTTAAGATCAGCAAACAGATTACCAACCGCGAAAGCCAGTCGCTGGATAAGTATTTGCAAGAGATTGGAAAAGTGGACCTGCTTACGCCCGATGAAGAAGTGGAGTTGGCAAAGCGTATTAAAGAAGGTGATCAAATTGCCCTTGAAAAACTAACCAAAGCCAATCTGCGCTTTGTTGTGTCTGTAGCCAAGCAGTATCAAAATCAAGGGCTTTCCCTTGGCGATTTAATTAACGAAGGTAATCTGGGTTTGATTAAAGCTGCACAAAGATTTGACGAGACTCGCGGTTTTAAGTTTATTTCATACGCAGTGTGGTGGATTCGGCAGTCGATTCTTCAGGCTTTGGCAGAGCAATCACGTATTGTACGCTTGCCGCTGAATCGAGTTGGCTCTTTAAATAAGATATCAAAAAACATTTTCTGAGTTAGAGCAAAAATATGAACGTGAGCCTTCTCCGGAAGAGCTTGCGGAAGTCTTGGAAGTAACAACTGCAGAAGTGGTTGATACTATGAAAATTTCTGGCCGTCATGTATCCATGGATGCACCGTTTGTTCAGGGCGAAGAAAACAGTTTGCTTGACGTTCTTGAAAATGATAGTGAAGAGACCCCTGATTCGGGTCTGATGACCGACTCTTTGCGCAGAGAAGTGCAACGTGCGCTATCAACTTTGACACAGCGCGAAGCGGATGTAATCACTTTGTATTTTGGCCTCAATGGCGAGCATGCAATGACGTTGGAAGAGATTGGCGAGAAATTCAGTTTAACCAGAGAGCGGGTTCGTCAGATCAAAGAGAAAGCCATCCGCAGGCTGCGCCACACTAGCAGGAGCAAGGCCTTGAAGCCTTACCTGGGTTAAAAATGAATTGAATTAATAGAAATTCGGGTCTCAATCAGTTGAGACCTTTTTTTGTCCAAATGGAAAAAGTATGAACAATTCTGAAAAAGTGAAGGTTTTAATCATCGGCTCCGGTCCTGCCGGATATACAGCCGCTATATACGCTGCACGTGCCGGACTGACTCCGGTGCTTTACACTGGTGGCCAGCCAGGTGGCCAATTGACAACAACTAATGATGTAGAAAATTTTCCGGGATACCCTGACGGAATTAATGGCCCGCAAATGATGATAGACTTGCAAAAACAAGCTGAGCGATTTGGCACTAAGGTTAATTATGGATTAGTTACTGCTGTCGATTTTTCAGTTTACCCACTGAAAGTAACAGTAGATGAAAAACAAATAGTAGAAGCGGAGTCTTTGATCATAGCGACTGGTGCTACCGCAAAATATCTGGGATTACCATCGGAAGAACATTACGCTAATCGTGGTGTGTCTGCATGTGCAGTTTGTGACGGCTATTTTTATCGGGGCAAAGAAGTTGCTGTAGTTGGTGCAGGCGATTCTGCTGCAGAAGAATCAACTTATCTTTCAAAGCTTTGTACGAAAGTCCATTTGATTGTCAGACGAAGCGAAATGCGCGCCTCCAAAATCATGCAACATCGCGTTATGAATACCCCCAACATCGAGATCCATTGGAATACTGAAACAGAAGAAATTTTGGGTGACGAAAGCGGAGTAAATGCGGTACGCGTAATCACTAATGGAGAAAAGAAAGTAATTCCGGTTCAGGGTTTCTTCCTCGCGATCGGCCACAAGCCAAACACTGATATTTTCAAGGGTAAACTTGACATGGACGAAGCTGGTTATTTGAAAGTAGAAGGTGGCTCGACCAGAACAAATGTAGAAGGCGTATTTGCTGTGGGAGATGTTGCCGACAGGATATACCGCCAGGCAATTACGGCGGCTGGTACAGGATGTATGGGTGCCTTAGATGCCGAAAAATTCCTATCAGAGAAGGAAACAGAGATTCTAGCGAAATAAGTGATGAGATTAGATATTCTGGTACTCGCTGCACACCCCGATGATGCGGAAATAAGCTGCGGTGGAACTATTGCCAAGCATATTTCGATGGGCCTGAAAATTGGCGTAGTCGATCTTACCAGAGGAGAACTTGGTACCCGTGGCACAGCACAAATCCGTAACCAGGAAGCAGCAGCGTCATCAAAGATACTTGGCCTCACTGTTCGGGAAAACCTTGGGTTAAGAGATGGGTTCTTCAAAAACTCCGAAGAAGACCAATTAAAAGTGGTGGCCGCTATACGCAAATACCAGCCCGAAATCATTTTAACAAACGCAACACACGATCGTCATCCGGACCATGGCCGGGCTGCGGAGCTGGTCTATGAATCTTCTTTTTTGGCAGGGCTTGTAAAAGTGGAAACTAAAGACCAAGGCAAGATTCAGTCGCCATGGCGCCCTAAGGCGGTTTATCATTTTATTCAAAGCCAATACATTCATCCCGATCTTGTAGTCGATGTCTCCGACTTTTGGGAAAAGAAATTAGAAGCGCTCCGTGCTTATAAATCTCAGTTCTTTGATCCGCAAAGCAAAGAGCCGGAGACCTTTATTTCCAGTCCGAGCTTTATGAAGTTGATAGAGTCTCATGGTCAGGAAATGGGAAATGCTATTGGCACAAAGTATGGTGAAGGGTTTACTGTGAGGAGATACCCGGGAGTAAAAAATCTCTTCGATTTAATATGACAATCCGCTCCGCAAAATCAGGGAGCAAGGCGATGTGCTTGCCATTTGCCATCCACTTTTAGAAACACGATTCGGTCATGCAGCCGATTTGGGCGGCCTTGCCAAAATTCAATTTGGACAGGATCAACTTCAAAACCTCCCCATTGATTGGGCTTAGGTAATTTTTCTACTCCTTCAAATTTTTTTCTTATTTCATCGGCCCGGCTTTCGAGAATTTCCCTTCCGGAAATGATTGCACTCTGAGGCGATGCCCATGCACCGACCTGACTTTCGCGTGGCCTGCTTTGAAAGTATTTTTCTGATGAAGTGATATCCGTTCGCGAAGCAAATCCCTCAATGCGAACCTGGCGTTCTAATTCAGGCCAGAAGAAGGTGAGGGCGCACGCCGGGTTTTGCTCCAGCTCTTTTCCTTTGGCACTTTGATAGTTAGTATAGAAAATAAATTTTCCACTCTCGACGCCTTTTAGCAAAACTATACGAGCAGACGGCCTTCCGTTCTCAGATACCGTAGATAACGTGAGAGCATTTGGTTCGGACACCTGAGAAGCCTGAGCTTCATCGAACCATAGCCCAAATTGCAGGATAGGGTCTTTATTTATACTATCTATTTCAAGCGTGGATTTGGAATAATCTTTTCGTATATCAGCTATTGATTTCAAAAGAGTTGGTGTTGATGTAAAAAAAAGTTTGATTTGGAAAATTTTTGGGTTCACTCAACTTTAAAATATCGTCGAACCTTCAGCAATTTACTGACGTTTTTACGAACAACTATGGATTTTTTCGATTACTCAAATAAACTGAAGCCAAAGGCCGGCCGGCTTCTTGTTTCTGAGCCATATTTGCCAGATCCGAATTTTGAGAGGACAATTATTCTTCTCTGCGAAAATAATGACGAAGGAACCGTTGGATTTATATTAAACAAGCCCTCATTATCCAAGCTTGGGGAGTTGATTCAGGATTTAAAACAGTTCGAAAACCCAGTGGATATTGGCGGACCCGTTCAACAAGATACGTTGCACTACATTCATAGTTGCCCCAATATTGATGGCGCCGTTGAAGTAGTAGATGAAATATACTGGGGTGGTGAGTTTGATCAACTAATTTCCAAATTAGAAACGGGGCAGTTACAGTCGAGCGAAATAAAGTTTTTTCTGGGATACAGCGGGTGGTCGCCGGGGCAATTGGAGGAGGAACTGAAATTAAATTCATGGATTGTGAGTGGGCAAGTATCGAAAGAGTTGATTTTTGAAACAGAGCCGGAATTAATGTGGAAGAAAACACTACAAGAGATGGGCGGGCGTTTTTCTATGTACTCGAATTACCCTGTAGACCCGACGATGAATTGAATCATTTTAGGTATTTTTACAATTTATAAAACGTGATGGAAAACGGGAGTGAGATGCACGAAGACAAAGAGTCAGTCATTGTAGGCGCAGAATTGCCAAATACTAATGGGTCGACTGTTTTGGACGATAGTCACAGGCATGGCTTTGAGACGGTTGAGGAAAAAGAACTGACCATTGATTTGCATGACGAACTTAAACCCGTTGATTATACCGGTTTTAGTAAGCAAGACTTTGTCGGACTTCTAAAAGAAGCAGCAGCCAATAACGATTTCAAAAAAGCAGATGAGCTCATCCGCGAGATCAAGCCGCTATTTGATGAAATCCGTCACCGCGAACGAGCGGAAGCACTGGCACGTTTTAAGTTGGATAACGGCATTGAAGAAGACTTTGAATATAAAGGAGATGAGTGGGACAGCGCGTTTGAAATCTATCTTAAGTCAATTCGTGATAATCGTCAGCGCCATTTCCGTGAGATAGAGGAGCAGAAGAACAATAATCTCCAAACAAAGACCAATCTATTGGAGCGCCTCCGGCAACTTGCTGACGGTGAAGACACAGAACACTCGTTACGTCTTTTTAAAGATATTCAGAAAGAATGGAATGCTGTTGGTCAGGTTCCGCAATCTCAGCTTAAGACTCTGTGGGCAAACTATAACGCACTAGTAGATCGCTTCTATGATCAGCGTAGTATTTACTTTGAACTGAAGGAACTGGATCGTAAACGAAACCTAGAGGTTAAACAAGAACTGTGTGCACGTGCCGAACGCCTTTTATCTGAAGAAAGGATTAGTGAAGCGGTAAAGGAATTGAATGAACTGCATAATGAGTTTCGCTACATCGGCCCTGTGCCTTTGGAAGACAAAGATGCGATATGGCTAAAGTTCAAGGCTGCCTCTGACGCCATTTATGCTAAACGCGATGCCGCGCTGGTCAATCTGCAGCATGAATTGCAAAATAATCTTCAGACGAAGGAAAAGATCAATGAGGAAGTTGCAGTGTTTGCGGCATTTCAGACTGACCGGATCAAAGAATGGAATTTGAAGACTAAGGACATTATTGCATTACAAAAGCAATGGGAATCGGTTGGCGGTGTGCCCCGGGCAAAAATTCGTGAGGTAAACAAAAAATTCTGGAACGCTTTTAAGGCATTTTTTCACAACAAGAATGTTTTCTTCAAGAAATTAGATGAAGAGCGTACCAAGAATCTGCAACTGAAAACTGAAATCGTCAATCGGGCAGTTGAACTTAAAGACAGTAAGGAATGGGAGAAGGCCTCGCATGAGTTGAAAGAATTGCAGGTAAAATGGAAAGAAATTGGCCCTGTTCCTGAAAAACAACGAGAAAAGATTTTCCAACAGTTTAAAGAAGCCTGTGACTTCTTCTTCAACCAACTTAGGTCTTTGGCTGATAAAGAGGCACATGAACAGAATGAAAACCTGACAAAAAAGGAGACCATCATTTCCTTGTTAAAGAAAATAGCCGACGAAAAGAGCGGGTCGTTAACTGAAGTTCGTGAACTGCAGAGTAAGTTTATGGCCATTGGGTTTGTTCCCAAGCGAGATGTAGCTACGCTGAAGAGTCGGTTTTCTGAAACTCTGTCAAAGGCCATCGAGGCTTTGCCGGGTCTTGCCGATGATGAGCGCGACAGTGCTGCCTTAGAGGCCCAACTCAGCAACATGCGCCAAGGGCCACAAGCCGAAAAGAAGATACATCACAAAGAATACATTCTTCGGAAGCAAATTACCAAAGCCGAAAACGACATTGCGATTTTGCGTAACAATCTTGAATTTTTTGGCCGTTCTAAGAATGCCGAAAAATTCAAAGAAGAGTTTAATGCGAAAATCACACAAGCTGGCACAGATTTGCAGCATTTGAAAAAGCAGTTACAAATATTGCAGGCTTCTGTCTAAACATTTGTAAAGCTGTCAACTTCCGCTATTTTTGCACCTCAATTTGCCTCCTTAGCTCAGCTGGTAGAGCAACTGACTTGTAATCAGTAGGTCGCTGGTTCGATTCCGGCAGGGGGCTCTTAAAGAAACAGGCAACTACGGAAATGTAGAGTTGCCTGTTTTGTTTTGGCATGAAAGAGGCAAGTAAGATTATCTAGCCCTATTGAATGACCAATTTCTTTACATATTTCTTGTCATCCATGTAGATAATGATAATGTAAAGGCCTGGCTCTATAATTTGGCGGTCAAAACTTACAGGAACCGTCGGATGGCATATAATATTATAACTAAGCAAATTTCTTCCGGTAACGTCACTGATTTGAAGGTCGCTAGCTTTTCCTTCCCATGCAGAATTAAAGCTTAAATTAAATACAGAACCTGTTGCTGGATTAGGATATACTTCAAAATCTAAGATAGTCGCAGGAGTAAACTCTACAGCAACTATTTCCGAATATGTCGAATTTCCATCGAAATCTGTTTGTTTTAGACGATAGTAGGACTTGCCTAAAAACGGAGACTTATCTGCAAGAAAATATTGGTTTGCTTGATTGGTCGTACCAGCTCCCTTTACTATTGCGACTGACTGAAATTGTAGATCACCTCTTGATTTTTCAACTGTGAAATAGTTATTGTCCAATTCTGATTCCGTCGTCCATTCGAGATCAATTTCATTTTTGTTGGGAACAGCAATGAACGAAAGCAATTCAATTGGTAACGATGGGCTTACGACTTTTCCAAAGCCAAACCCGTCATTGCTTCCACCTAGAAAATTACCACAGGTTGTTGCAGTAACTGGCAGTGAAGTTGTGGCCGTCGAGCAATTATTAGTTGCAGTAACTGAGATCGTACCACTTGTGGCTGCGAAAAGAAAATTAATAATGCTTGTATTTAAAGTATTAGAGGTTTGAGAGATAACCGAACCCGGAGGGCCGCTCCAAGAATATGAGTTAGCGATTCCAGATGAGAGCGATGCAGAATACCCTTCAGTGTTGTTTGAACAGAAGGCTCCAGAGCCATTGATAGCATTTAATGCAAGAACAGATGTCGTTCCATTAAGGTCATTTCCGCAAAATGAAGCAAAACTAAATCCGTCATTGTTAGCTCCGAAAAAATTGCCGCAATTGGTTGCGATTACCGGAAGTGTTGCTGTTGCCGTTGAACAAGCATCACTAACAGTTACTGAAATTAATCCGCTGGTTGTTCCAAAAAGGAAATTGATAATACTCGAGGTTAGCGTATTCAGATTTTGTGTTTGAACTGTGCCTGTTGGAGTTGTCCATATAAAGGAATTGGTCAGTCCGGATGAAAGTGAAACGGAGTAGCCTTCGGTATTATTCGTACAAAATGCTCCAGGGCCGGTAATAGAATTGAGTGCGATGCCTGTAGCCGCTGTACCATTGAGATCACTACCACAGTAGGACGCAAAACTAAACCCATCATTATTTGCCCCAACAAAGTTACCGCAACTAGTTGCTGTTAGCGGAAGTGTTGCCGTTGCTGTTGAACAAGCATCACTAACAGTGACTGAAATGGTTCCACTGGTTGAACCGAAAATATAGTTGACTATGCTTGAGGTTAATGTATTGGTATTTTGCACAAGAGCACTGCCTGCCGGCACAGCCCAAATAAAATTGTTGGTAATTCCGGATGAGAGTGTGGTAGAGTAGCCCTCAGTGTTATTTGAGCAGAAGGCACCGGGGCCACTAATAGCATCGAGTGCAATTGAAGGCGCTCCGGTCCCGTTTAGGTCAGCACCACAATAAGCGGCAAGACTAAACCCGTCATTATTACCCCCGATAAAATTACCGCAGTTTGTTGCTGTCACAGGTAGAGTTGCTGTCGATGTTGTACAACCATTATTCACGATCACAGAAATGGTTCCACTTGTAGAAGCAAAGAGAAAATTAGCTGTACCTGTTGAAAGTGAAGCAGAGCTTTGTGTCATTGTGGAGCCAGATGGCGAACTCCACAGGAACGTATTAGCAATTCCTGGTCCGGAAAGTGAGACTGAATACCCTTCTGTGTTATTAGAACAAAAAGCCCCTGGCCCGCTGATTGCATTAAGCGTAAGTATAGAAGATGTTCCGTTGAGATCATTTCCGCAATAAGCTCCCGTACCAAAGCCATCATTATTTCCTCCAAAGAAGTTATTGCAAGTGGATGAGGTTACGGGCAGACTCGCAATCGCAGTAGTACAACCGTCAGTCACAGTGACTGAGACGGATCCACTCGTTGATCCAAACAGAAAATTAACACTGCTTGCCGTAGGTGATACCTGGGTTTGAGTAAGTGTTGTGCCTGCCGGTGCACTCCATAAAAATGAGTTGACAATACCTGATCCTGAAATAGAAACCGAATAGCCTTCCGTATTGTTTGAACAGAATGCTCCCGCCCCGCTTATTGCATTAAGAGCGACGGCCGATGCAGCAGTCCCGTTGAGATCATTTCCACAAAATGTGTTACTGCCATATCCATCGTTGGCGCCCCCTGTAAATTGGCCAAATGAAATTAATGGTGCAGCAATAAATACTGCAAAGAGATATTTAAAATAAAGCTTCAAGGTTTTGTAATTTCCTGTTACAGAAAAAACTTACGGTGCAGTGCGAACACCTCGGCCGCCATTTCGATTATCCCGACCTCCCAGCCCCGTCCATCCTGCTTTATATTGACGATCAGAAACTGGTAGATAAGCATTTTCGCGCCAGCTTCCCCCCATAAAACCAATACCTGCATAGCCAGTACAACCGGTAGTTCCTCCATACGCAGTATTGGCTGAGGTGTAGGTATTATTTCCGTTGATGCCGGGCCAAAAGTCAACGTCAGCGGCTCCGGCTGCATTTAGGGCACCATTTCCATGCACACCTGTGTATGATCTTCCGGCTGCGGATCCAAGACTAACTCCATCTTCCCATACATTACCGGTGAGTTCCATGATTCCGTAATAACTGGCGCCGGCAGTTATTCTTGTGGTTGAGCCAGTCGCAAAAACGCCGCAACGGAATGGGCCTGTTGCAAATAAGTTGTTATACGAAGCGTTGGCACCCACAGTAGTAACCAATTCATTATCTGCACCTCCATTACTTACGGCCGATCCACCAGTAATTGCATTAGTTCCCCAAGCAAATTCTCCAGTGTTAGGAATAAGCGTACCCCTCGAAGCTTTTTCATATTCCATTTCTGTCATCGGCCTCAAACCGGACCAATCCAGGTAGGCAGCCAGATCAGGGTAGCTCAACCAGTCACAAGCAATGTATCGTCCATCACCATTAACTTCATTAAATGTTCCATTATTATTAAGGTCCAAACCAAATTGCCCAGGAATAGCACCCACCGGGGCAATTTGACATTTGATTCCATTTCGTGATTGAGGAGTGGTAAAACCAGCAGCATTAGCAAAGTATTGCCCAACAACAATAGCTGGTGTTCGTTGCGCCTGTTGGGTTCCGTTAAGGGTATTAAGGAATTCAGAGTATTGCTCCTGGCTGATTTCATACTTCATGCAAAAGAATTTATTGAATCCGTTGGGGTATGCTGCAGGAAGCGCTTTGGATGTTCCGGTATTAAAATCATCCGCTACCGATTGCCCATTAGTATTATTATTTCCCATTGAGCCCGAGGTGTTTCCACCAAGTACCGTGGGCGTTGTTGCTGAACTTACTGAGAAGACGGTGCCGGCCCCATAGGGGAAGCCCTCTAGCCGGCCTTGCCCGCCAATGACTCCATCCCCGCAACTGAAGCCACTAGTAGGTACATAAATCATTTCAACGGCAAAAACTTTTACAGTTACTGAGCAGGCATCAAGCACGCCATCCGTTCCATAGTTCCAACGGAGGAGACAGGTCTGCCAATTGATGCTCCCGGTTCCTGGGTTTAAGCGGTACATAAACACTCCGCGCGAGTCTGACACTGCGTCAATTTGAGGACTAATTCCATTATTGGTTGTTACAGAGTGATCTGTTGACGTAGCACTTAAGGTTGCATGGTTCCATGTAGTTGATGCTGTACAACCAGTACCGCCCGTGATCTGGAATTTCACAAAGACCCATGCGGCGTCCCAGTTTTGGGCACCGGCTGCAATCCTGAAGGAGTTATCCCACGTGAGGTCGAATTGAACGAAGGTATAATGAGAACCGAGGTTTTGCCCTGTAATCTTTACATTGGCGACTTGTATGTTATTCGAATTCGCTGCGAAATAAATAAAGCTGAGTAGATAAAGGCCGACTAATTTTTTCATAGGTGGGTGTTTTCTTGAGTTTGAAAGCGGTACCAAACCAAAAATACATTTTTTTAAGAGAATGTAACCCCTATCAATGGATACCAATAATCCGAAAAGGCACCCAATTCGATACTAATCTCGATTGAGGTTGTCAAATTGGCCTTATTTTTTGAAAAAAGTATATCTTCGTTTATCCATTCCTTAACGAGGCAGCTGCTAAACTTTGTTAATTTTAGAATCGGAGCAAACTTCAAGACCTGAATTTAAATTGCTGCATCAACTGCTTCTGATCATAAAGCCCCAAACTATCACGAAATGACAACTAACGGTAGATACCGCGTAATAATTGAAAATGTTCAGCCTATTGTGGATAACGGTCTTCATCCTGCAAAGCTCACTATTGGCGAGCGCGTTGATGTCACAGCGGCTATTTTCAGTGATGGTCACGACCACATTCGGGCTGCCGTGATGTATAAAAAAGGAAAAGAAGGGAAATGGGCAGAGGTGGCCATGAAACACACATCCAACGATGAATGGATTGCGTCTTTCTATCTGAATGGAAAAGGAGAATATTTTTTTACAGTACAAGCATGGGTTGATCACTTTGAGACATGGCACGATGGCTTCATAAAAAAATCGGAAGCTAAACTGGACCTAAAGGTTGAATTACTGGAGGGCGTTGTCATTCTAAAAAAATTGAGCAAAAATAACCCTGAGCTGATTTCAGTAACGCGAAAATTGGAAGAAGCAAAATACGCTCAAGCTATTGACCTGGTCAAAGATGAAAACTTCTCTGCTCTTGTTAGGGCAAACCCGTTAAAAGAGATTGTTACGGAGCACGGAGCTGAGTATTCAATAATAGTAGAGCCGGTAAAGGCCAACTTTAGTGCATGGTACGAATTCTTCCCCCGGTCGGCCTCTCTCAAGCCCGGCAAGCACGGTACCTTCAAGGATTGCCAGAGGCTATTGCCGCGTATTGCCTCAATGGGTTTTGACGTAATCTACTTTCCCCCAATTCATCCAATCGGAAAGATACATCGCAAGGGAAAGAACAATAATGTGCGTGCAACCTCTGAGGAGCCAGGTTCGCCTTGGGCTATTGGAAGTGATGAAGGCGGGCATAAGTCTTTATTGCCGGCTCTCGGTAGTCTGGACGATTTCAAAAGACTGATTGCCGAAGCTAAGAAGCTGAATATTGATATTGCCATGGACATTGCGTTCCAGTGTGCTCCCGATCATCCTTATGTAAAAGCACATCCGGAGTGGTTCATGCAGCGGCCCGACGGATCCATTCAGTATGCCGAAAACCCTCCGAAGAAATATCAGGATATTTATCCCTTCAATTTTGAATCAGAAAATTGGGAGTCATTATGGGAAGAACTTAAGTCAGTCTTTCTTTACTGGGTTGATCAGGGCGTGAAAATTTTTCGAGTTGATAATCCTCACACCAAACCGATTCCCTTTTGGGAGTGGGTAATTGCAGAAGTGAAGAAAAAAGACCCTGACGTTATCTTTCTGTCGGAAGCATTCACTCGGCCAAAGATCATGGCGTCCTTGGCGAAAATCGGTTTCACACAGTCGTACACCTATTTCACCTGGCGAGTTACAAAGTCAGAGTTGATTACCTACATGGACGAGTTGATAACCAGCCCTTCAAGAAATTATTTCAGGCCAAACTTCTGGCCAACCACTCCCGATATTTTACCCTACCATCTTCAATATAAAGGGGAAAATAGCTTCATTCTGCGCTTTGCCTTGGCTGCAACATTAAGTTCAAACTATGGCGTGTATGGAGCAGCTTACGAGTTTTATGAGAATAAGCCGATCACTGACAAAGAGGAGTTTGTCGATTCTGAGAAATATGAGATACGTCATTACGATTGGAAGCGCACCAACCGAATGACGGATATTATGACGATGATTAACAAGGCACGCAAAGAGAACAAAGCCTTGCAATCCACATGGAATATTCAGTTCTGTACGATAGAGAACAGTAATTTAATTGCGTATCTCAAGTGCACTGATGATTTGTCCAATATAATCCTTACGGTTGTTAACCTTGATCCTGACTCTTCGCAATCGGGATATGTTCAATTGCCGAAAGTAAAATTGAAGTTAAGCGATAAAATCAATGTTAAATTGACCGATCTTATTACCGAAGAGAACTACACTTGGGCACAGGAGTGGAATTTTGTTGAAGTCAATCCGAACAAAATGCCTTTCCATTTGTTTAAATTAACGGTTCAAGAATCCAATATGTAATGGCTGCAAAAACAAAAGGAGATCCGTTATGGTTTAAAGACGCTGTCATTTATGAAGTAAGTGTACGCGCATTTTGCGACAGTAATGGCGACGGTATAGGCGACTTTCAGGGTCTGATTTCAAAACTGGATTACCTTGAGGACTTGGGTGTGAATACCATTTGGCTCATGCCTTTTTTTCCTTCTCCTCTAAAAGATGATGGATTTGATGTAGCAGAGTATTGCGATATTCATCCCGATTACGGAACACTTTCCGACTTCAAGGAATTTCTGAAAGATGCCCATAACCGTGGCCTGAAGGTGATCACCGAGCTTGTATTAAATCATACTTCAGATCAGCACCCATGGTTTCAAAAATCAAGAAAAGCAAGGCCAGGTTCGCGATACAAGGATTACTATGTATGGAATAACAATACCGAGCGCTACAAAGAAGCGCGTGTAATTTTTGCAGCTAACCAGGATAACTGGGCTTGGGATGTTGGTGCGAAGGCCTATTACTGGCATCGGTTTTACAGACACCAGCCCGAACTCAATTTTGAAAACCCCGAAGTTCAATTGGAGATGATCAAGGTGATCGACTTCTGGATGAAGATTGGTGTGGATGGATTCAGGCTGGCATCAGTTCCATTTCTATTTGAAGAAGAAGGAACGAATTGCGAAAATCTACCGCAGACGCATGCCTTCATTAAAAAATTGCGCACCCATATTGACAAACATTACAATGATCGTATTCTGATAGCCGAAGCCAATCTATGGCCAGAAGATGCTGCAGAATATTTCGGGAAAGGACAGGAGTGTCACATGTGCTTTAATTATCCGCTGATGCCAAGGTTATTTCTCGGGCTCAGGACGGAAGACAGTTATCCCATCATAGATATTTTTGATCAAACTCCGGATACTCCAATTAACAGTCAATGGGCAATCTTTTTGCGAAACCACGATGAGATTGGGTTGGAGATGGTAACCGAGGAGGAAAAGGATTATCTGTTCAAGGCTTACGCCATAGATCCTAACATGAAGCATAACCTGGGCATTCGCCGGAGGCTTGCTCCACTGTTGAACAATGACCGCAGAAAAATGGAGTTACTCTATTCATTACTGTTCTCACTTCCTGGTACGCCTGTGTTGTACTATGGAGATGAGATCGGGATGGGTGATAATATTTATTTGGGTGACCGGTTTGGTGTACGTACTCCGATGCAGTGGAACATGAACATCAACTCAGGGTTTTCTACTGCCAACCCGCAAAAACTTTTCTTACCGATAATCACCGATCCCGTTTATCGTTTTGAATCGGTGAATGTGGCAATGCAGGAAGAGAACCCGTCTTCTTTAATGTGGTGGCTCAAGAATGTTTTGGCTATGCGCAAAAGGCTCAATATTTTTGGGCGTGGTGATTTAACATTCATTGAAAGTTCAAATGCAAAGGTTCTGTGCTTTGCGAGAGGGCACAAAAATCAAAAGGTGGTCGTTGTCGCCAATCTCTCTCAGTTTTCACAGGCCACTACATTAGATTTCTCTGCATTTAAGGACTGTGATGTCACCGAAGTCTTTAGTCAAAATCGATTCAATAGTGTGACTGATGGCGAATACCCTATTACTATCGGGCCTTACGGCTATTTCTGGTTTCAGGTAGATGCATCAGAGAAGAAAGAAGCAATCTCTTCTTCGGGCGAGTTGGCTTTATTTCAATCTGATCTCTCCTGGGAGCGTACTTTTTCAGATTATGAAAATGTACGATTCCTCGAGCGGAAAGTGCTTCAGCCTTTTATGCGCAAGTGCCGTTGGTTTGGTGGAAAGGCACGCACGGTCAGCAAAGTCGGCATCCATAAGATCATTCCATTAAAAACAGATGAGGACACACATTACCTTACGGTGATCGAAGTGCATTATGTTCAGCGGCTGCCTGAATTATATTTCCTTCCAATTTTCTTTGCTTCTTCCGACACACTTTTCGATAAAGTAGAATACACAGCTCAAAGCGTGATTTGCAGGGCTGAGCTACAGGGCAAGACGGGATTCCTGATCGATAGTAATTATGACCGCGACTTCCGTGATTTCCTATTCCGTGCCATGGAAAAAAAGGTACGCGTGAAAGATGACGATGGAACCCTTGAGTTTAATTCAAGCATCTATGTAAAACTTAATGCTAAGGAAGTAGATTCGAAAATCTTAAAAGCGGATCAGAGTAACACAGCCATTATTTACAACGACCAATATTTTTTCAAATTCTACCGCAAAGTAGAAACAGAGATTAACCCTGACTTGGAGATCGTTCGGTTTCTTTCTGAGAACACCAGCTTTAGCAACTCACCAAAATACGCCGGCAGTATTGAATATAAGGACAACGAAGGAAACGTGATCGTGTTTGGGTTGCTACAGGAGAAAGTAGAAAATCAGGGTGACAGCTGGATGATGACTACTGATTCGGTCGGGCGTTTTTATGAGCGTGTGATGATGAAAGCTAAAAAAGAAAAACTTCCTAAGCTTGTCAATAAATCGGCGATCACGTTTGAAGAGGCACCCGAATTGATTCAGGAATTTATAGGACGGGGATTTTATGAACGTGTGGTACGGCTTGGCCAACGTACTGCCGAGATGCATCTGGCACTTGCTTCCGACAAAACAGACCCAGCTTTTGCGCCGGAATATTTTTCTGCCAATTATCAGCGCTCGTTGTATTCAGCGCTGCGCAAGTTGGTACGAGACAGGCTCAAGCTTTTAGAGCAGTCGTTGCCAAAGCTGCATCATCAAACACAGATTTTGGCAAAGGAAATACTTGGCAAAGAGGATGAGATTCTCGACTACTTCGCTGAAGTTTATAAAGTGCGCCTTACTTCAATAAAAACTCGGATTCACGGCGACTTTCATTTGGGTCAGGTCCTCTTTACAGGAAAAGATTTTGTGATTATAGATTTTGAAGGTGAGCCTGGCTTTAGTTTTAGCGAACGAAGGCTAAAGAAGAACCCGCTCAAAGATGTTGCCGGCATGATGAGATCTTTTCATTATGCCGCCTTCGGAAAAATCTTATTAAATGAGAACTACCGCGAGAAAGACCTTGAGTTCCTGGGACAGTGGGCAGAGCAATGGCAACACTATGTTAGTCGTTTTTATATGGGCGCTTACATGGAGCGAGCCGGTATGGGCAAGAGCCTGTCTGAAGGTGATGACACATTGATGCGTGTGTACTTGTTGGAAAAAGCGATTTACGAACTTGGATATGAACTTAATGGTCGGCCGGATTGGGTAATCATTCCGCTGCGTGGAATTCAGTATCAACTCAACAGGTTTGCAATGGAGCGGGAAACAAAGAAATAGGCAGTTCAAAAGAAACCAAATGGCAAAGACTTCCTCAAACGAAAGCAAAACGGAGAGCTTCAGCTTGCTTACCGATTTTGATATCCACCTTTTCAGAAGTGGGAAGCATTACAAACTTCATCAAAAGTTAGGTGCGCACGCATCAAGCTTTAATGGAAAGCAAGGCACCTACTTTGCCGTGTGGGCACCCAACGCGAAATCAGTTTCAGTAATTGGTAATTTCAATCATTGGAAAAGCGGCCAACATAACCTTACGGCTCGTTGGGATGAGTCTGGTATTTGGGAAGGTTTTTTTGAGGAATTTAAAAAAGGCGAGCATTACAAGTTTGCTATTCATTCAAACACAGGTGAGTATCTGGAAAAGGCCGATCCGTTTGCATTTTATGCTGAGGTAGCTCCAAAGACAGCGTCCATCGTTTGGGACCACGACTATTCGTGGAACGATAACGAATGGATGAGTCAGAGGAAACGTGATGCTGCTAAAGCGAAACCGTATTCTGTTTACGAAGTCCATTTGGGAAGCTGGCGCAGGCGGCATGAAGATGGCAATCGATCGCTGAGCTATAAGGAGATGACTACAGAGCTGGTCTCATACGTAAAGGAGGCGGGGTTCACTCATGTTGAATTTCTGCCGGTGATGGAGCATCCCTTTTTTGGCTCGTGGGGATATCAGATTACAGGCTACTTTGCACCTACCAGTCGGTTTGGAACTCCGCAAGAGTTTATGGAGTTGGTCGACGCATTTCATAAAGCCGGAGTCGGAGTAATTCTGGATTGGGTCCCTTCACATTTTCCCGGCGATGCACATGGGCTTTATAAATTTGATGGCACCAATTTATACGAGCACGCAGATCCTCGCAAGGGTTTTCACCCCGATTGGAGCAGTTACATTTACAACTATGGGCGTAACGAAGTGCGTTCGTTCCTGATCAGCAATGCATTATTCTGGCTTGAACATTTTCATATTGATGGCCTTCGTGTTGACGCTGTTGCCTCAATGCTGTATCTGGATTATTCGCGCAAAGCGGGAGAGTGGGAGCCAAATCAATATGGTGGTAATGAAAATCTCGAGGCGATCAATTTTCTCAAGGAATTCAATGAAATAGTTTATGGTACATTTCCCGATGTTGTGACTATAGCCGAGGAGTCGACTGCGTGGCCAGGAGTGTCACGGCCAACTTACCTAGGTGGCCTTGGATTCGGGCAAAAATGGATGATGGGTTGGATGCACGATACACTTCATTATTTCAAAGATGATCCGATTCATCGCAAGTATCATCAAAATGCGATCACATTCAGCATTATGTACGCCTTCACGGAAAGTTTCATGCTTCCGCTTTCGCATGATGAAGTTGTTCACGGCAAAGGCTCACTCATTGGGCGTATGCCTGGTGATGAATGGAAACGTTTTGCCAACCTCCGACTCATGTACACCTATATGTTCATGCATCCTTGTGCGAAACTTTTATTCATGGGTGCAGAATTTGGTCAGACATCAGAGTGGAATCATGATAGCAGCTTGAGTTGGCATTTATTGGACCATGATCTGCACAAGGGGGTGTTGAGAGTGATACAAGACCTTAATGCGCTTTATAAATCGGAGACTGCATTATACCAATTTCAGTTTACAGATAAAGGGTTCGAGTGGATTGATTATTCCGACAGTGAGAACAGCGTAATTGTTTTTATGCGCAAGAGCGAATCCCGTAAAGAGTCGCTAATTGTAGTATGCAACTTTACCCCCGAGGTGAGGATGCAATATCGTATTGGCGTTCCCTTCCGGGGTACATGGAAAGAGGTATTCAATTCAGATGACCTGAAATACGGTGGTAGTGGCCAACTTAATAGTAATTTGCAGACAACTTCGCCTGTAAAATTTCATGGAAAGGATTATTCTCTATCCATCACTATTCCTCCGCTCGCGATTTCGGTTTTTAAACTTAACCAGGAATTAGCTGAGTTTGAACTAGAGTAAATGATAAAACAAGTGTTAGGTTAAAATTGCAAGCTAAAAGAAACTCACACCTTCTATTTTTGGTTATCTTGTGAGTCCATTTCGAATATAAAAACCACCATTAACACTTTGTTTGTCTTTCATGTCTTCCATTAATAATAAGTTCATCTGTATACATGGTCACTTTTATCAGCCCCCTCGCGAAAATGCATGGCTGGAAGTGATTGAAGTGCAAGACTCCGCATATCCTTACCACGATTGGAACGAACGGATTACTGCTGAGTGCTACGAGCCTAATGCGACCTCGCGCATCCTTGATGAAAACCGCGTGATCCGTGATATAGTAAATAACTACTCCAGGGTGAGCTTTAATTTCGGTCCTACCTTGCTTTCGTGGATGGAGCTCAATGCTAAAGAAACCTACGATGCTATTCTTGAGGCAGACAGAGAGAGTATAATACGTTTTGGCGGGCATGGCTCTGCTATGGCACAAGTTTATAATCACATGATTATGCCGCTGGCCAATGCGCACGACAAAAAAACCCAGGTTGTGTGGGGTATTCGGGATTTTGAAATGCGCTTTGGCCGAAAGCCAGAAGGCATGTGGCTTGCTGAAACAGCTGCCGATACAGCTACATTGGAAGTATTGGCAGAGCATGATATTAAGTTCACGGTGCTTGCTCCTCGTCAGGCCAAGGCAGTTAGAAAAATTGGAGACGAAAAATGGGATGCGGTAAATGATCGATCTGTAAATACAGGGCAGGCCTATCGTTGCAATCTTCCTTCCGGAAAATCTATTTATCTTTTTTTCTACAATGGAGATATATCGCAGTCAATTGCGTTCAACGGATTGCTCAATGACGGAAAGCTATTTGCGGAAACCTTACTAAATGCACTTTCAGCAGACAAGAACGCTCAGTTAATGCACGTGGCTACTGATGGTGAAACTTATGGTCATCATCATAAGCTTGGTGATATGGCGTTGGCTTTTTGTCTTGATTACATTGAAAAAGATACGCGGGCAACACTTACCAATTATGCCCAATTTCTGTCATTGGTTCAGCCAGTTTACGAAGCGCAAATTATCGAAGACAGTTCATGGAGCTGTGTTCATGGTATAGAGCGATGGAGGAGCGATTGTGGCTGTAATTCGGGCGGCCATGCCGGATGGAATCAAAAATGGAGACAGCCGCTCCGAGAAGCATTAGACTGGCTACGCGACACAGTAGCTGTTATTTTTGAAAAGGAGGGCGAGAAAATTTTGCGTAACTCATGGACTGCCCGCAACGATTACATTAGTGTAGTTCTTAAAAGAAGCGATGAGACCATAAAGAAATTTCTAAAGTCGCATGTTCTGGAAGAAACATCGTCTACACGAGTATTGCGGTTGATGGAGATGCAACGACATGCCATGCTGATGTACACCAGTTGCGGTTGGTTTTTTGATGAAGTTTCTGGCATTGAGACTACACAAGTAATGCAGTACGCTTGCCGCGTAATACAATTGGCTAACCAGATAGGAGAGGTAGAACTTGAAGATGAGTTTCTAAAACGCCTTGAACTAGCGCCCAGCAACATCCCTTCGCATAAAAATGCCGGAGAGGTATATAAAAAATTCGTGCTACCATCTCGCACCAACCTGAAACGAGTGGGCATGCATGTGGCGGTGTCTTCTATTTTTGAAGACGAACCTGAGTCACTCACAATTTTTAACTATAGCACGTCAAACGAGTTCTTTATCAAGAAAGAAGCAGGTGAACAAAAACTGGTGTTGGCAATCACGAATGTAAAATCACTGGTAACTCGTTCGGAAAAGAAGTTTGCATTTGCTGTAATTTATTTGGGCAAGCACAACATCATCGGTAACATATCGCTTGACATGGAGCCGGATAAATTTGCCGGTATGCAGTTTCGAATGGTTAAGGCTTTCGAAGAAGGAAGGCTGGGAGATGTTATTGGTACGATGCAAATGTACTTTGGCCCTGAGAAATATACCATCTGGCAATTATTCAGCGATGAGAAGAGGAAAATCCTTGATTTGATTACGCAAGAGAGTATGGCTGAACTGGTAAATACCTTAAGGAAAAGCTACAATAGCGACTACCCGCTTATAACGGCACTCGCTAATAATGGCATTCCGATACCAAACACGTACAAGGCTACTTTTGAATATGTTTTGAATGCTGATTTGGTCAACTGCTTTAAGTCTGAGAAAATCAACATCAAAGAAATGGAGAGGATCGCCTCCGAATTGGACCGGTGGACTTTGAAAATCGAAGACCTTGGAAAACTTTCACGGCTGGCAGGGGAGAGTATTTACAGGGAGCTCAGGCGTATCAGCAGTGAGCGTGAGAACGTGAAGCGTATACAGCGGTTAAGCCGGATGTTTCCTTTGCTTAAAAAATTTAACCTCGAGCCCAATCTTCATAAAAGTCAAAATCTGTATTTTGAAATCTCAAAGGAAGAACAGTCGGACAAGAAGACAAGCGATTCCGAATGGCTGGATCAGTTCAAACTGCTGGGCGAAAACCTGGGCGTGAAAGTAGCCTGATACCTCTTCGGGTTTATAAAGCTTCGGTTGTCGGATTAAATTCATTTTCACTTTTAGCAATAGCCAGTGTAGCTACTCCATTTCCAATAATGTTGGTGATTGCTCTGGCTTCGCTCATAAACTTGTCAATGCCTAATAAAAATGCGAGTCCTTCAACAGGGATTTTGTGAATGGCGGTGAGAGTTGAGGCAAGAACAATGAATCCGCTTCCCGTTACACCGGCAGCTCCTTTGGAAGTGATCATCAAGATGCCAAGGATACCCAGCAGTTCGCCCAAACTTAAGTGAATACCATACAATTGCGCTATAAACACCACAGCCATTGATAAGTAAATGGATGTGCCGTCGAGATTGAAGGAATAACCGGTGGGCACAACTAGCCCGACTACAGATTTGCTGCAGCCCATTTTTTCCAGCTTGTTCATGAGAGGTGGCAAAGCCGCTTCAGATGAAGAAGTCGCCAGTACAATCAGGATTTCTTCTTTAATATGTTTAAGATATTTCCAAATGCTGAAATGAAAATACCGCATAACCAACCCGAGGATTAAAGTAACAAACAGAAACATGGTGAAATAAACGCAGAGCATAAGTTTGCCCAAAGGTATCAGCGATTGAAGACCAAATTTCCCGACGGCAAACGCAATTCCGCCAAATGCGCCAAGCGGAGCGAGGTACATTACATACCTGAGAAGCTTGTAAATTAGTTTAGAGACTTTCTCGAGCTTGACGATAGCTGCTTCTTTGTGCTTGAATAAGTTCAGGGCAATGCCTGTGACAATTGCAATTACTAAAACCTGTAATGTAAAATTTGAAAGGAAGAAATTACCCCAATTAAATGCATGCCCGCTTTGGCTGGTGTACTTCGAAGCATCTTCAATGTGGAGCCCTTTTATATCGATCTGTCCTGGTTTAAAAACATAAGCCACCAATATACCTATGGCCAAGGCGAATGTAGTGACCACTTCAAAATAGATCAGCGCTTTGACTCCAACCCGCCCGACTTTCTTAAGGTCAGCAATATTTCCAATACCCAGGGTAATGGTCAAAAAAATAATCGGGGCAATGAAAAGCTTTAAGATATCAACGAAGCTCTTCCCGATGATTTCCATTTTCACACCGGTGGCAGGGAAGAAATGTCCCAACGCAACGCCTGCAAGGATAGCCACCAAAACCTGAAAGGCCAGATTGCCGACTATCTTTCTGATGGCATTCAATTTTTTTTGAAACTAAAGCTGGCGAAGGGTGATCATTTTTTTATTCTCGGCATCCCAAAGCTTAAGGTTCAGGCAACGAATTACTTCCATCGGATGCCAGGAAGTTGTAGGGACATTTTTTAATTCAGGCATACTGTTCATCGCTTCTTTCAAGCGGTAAAAAGGAATCCTGGAATTCAAATGATGAACATGATGATAGCCGATATTACCGGTAAACCATTGCATCACCGGGCTCATCACCATATAACTCGTAGAGGTAAGCGCAGCCTGGTCATAAGCCCAATCCTGGTTCTCTCTAAACTGAGCCCCTGGAAAATTGTGCTGACAGTAAAAAAGATATGCTCCTATTGCAAAGGCGAGGAGGAAAGGGCAAAACCATGCAAGAAGGAATGTAACAAAACCAAAATAAACCAGCATCAGGATACCGACCGCGAAATGGAATACTATAGCGATGAGTGAGTCGAAATGCTTTTTAAAACTCTGGACGAATGATTTGATATTAAGCCAGTAAATGAAAAGTGTGAAATATCCGAACGCCACAGTCAGCGGATGCCTGTTGATTAGATAAAGCAAACGTTCCCCGCGGGTAAGTTTTAAAAACCTCTCTTTACTCACCGTAGGATAAGAGCCAACACCACTGAGCGTTAGCTTTGAATTATGGTTGTGATGGTAATCGTGCGACCGCTTCCAGATGGTTTCGGGAGCGAGCATAAAAATTCCAATACCAATCATAATCCAATGAGCCAGACGGGAATTCTGAAGAATAGCTCGATGCTGGAAATCA
>Ga0206934_1060_pt1 | contig 32651 bp, 31 predicted proteins | sample Alteio_BWOrgHeat_16_FD_152932 | JGI IMG/M metagenome (GOLD analysis project Ga0206934, IMG submission 152932) | Enriched cells from forest soil in Barre Woods Harvard Forest LTER site, Petersham, Massachusetts, United States -... | ecosystem: Environmental > Terrestrial > Soil > Temperate forest >...
TTCGTGTCAAATCACACTGATGCTAAAGAGTACTTTACTAGTGATGTGGTTGTTTTGGATTTTATAATTGAAGCGCACCGCCAGGCCATTGAAGTCTATAGTTCACATTCAATCCCTGTTTTTTTGAATAGCAGCATGACGACTTTGGCTGAATTAAGGGATAAATCGGTAAGTCAAGCTGTATTTTTTGGTTTTTGTGGAATTCCGAGTTTTTTGAACCGGGAGATTTTGGAAGTCGTTGTGCGCAGTGAAGACCATCAAAGGCTGAAAAGTGTTTGTGACTCACTTAAAACGCAATTTGCGATTGTAGAGGATAACGTGGGTTTGGTGACGCCACGCATCATCTGCATGATTATCAACGAGGCTTATTTTGTAGTACAAGAGAATGTAGCTTCAAGAAGTGATATTGATCTTGCTATGAAGCTGGGTACGAATTACCCTTTTGGACCTTTTGAATGGTGCGATAAAATCGGGATTAAAAATGTGTCCAACTTGCTAAAAGCGGTTTACGAGAGTGCGGGGGATGAGCGCTACAAGATTTGCAAATTGTTAGAGGAAGAAGCAAAAAATTTCGCGTAAAGACGATAAGACGCAAAACTAAGCCACCTTCATCGCCACGAGCCCTTTTGTTTTGTGAATTTTCACTTCAAACTGACGTAGCATAAAATTATTCATCCGGTTTTCTGCCAGATGTGCGTGACGGTTATCTGGAAGGAAGACGGTGAGATCTAGAACTGCCTGCACAAACAATTCTTGTCTACAAAACTCAGAAATCCAGTCGTTAAATGTGGCGCACCACTCTGTCTTGTATTTTTGTTGATGATCGCGGCCGTCCCACACAAATTCGAGCTGATTGTCGCTGTACTTGAACCGGTAAACGGCTGCGATATTTTGATAGAAATTATAAAGAGGCTTGAGGTTTTGGCAATTGTAATTCCTGATTTTCGAGCTGAAGTCATCGAGTAAACCCAGCGGGTTGGTTCTTTGCTCAAACTCAGATTTCACCTGATCGATCAAATGGGAGAGTAAAGTATCCTGAAGCGCAAGCTGTGCTTCTTCGAGGAGGTAGTTTTTATCCAGCGGAAAAAACTTGCGGATCAAAGGGATTAAAGTTTGACAAAGGTAATTATTTTGAGGTACGATTTTAGGTTTTATAAACTCGTACCCCGCAAATTACGTCTCCGCCTCACCTCAATAATTCTCTCGAAATAACCATCTTTTGTATCTCTGTTGTGCCTTCATAAATCTGCGTGATCTTGGCATCGCGCATGAGGCGCTCAACGTGAAATTCTTTTACATAACCATAACCGCCATGAATCTGAACAGCTTCAGTGGTTACTTCCTGTGCAATCTGTGAGGCAAATAGCTTTGCCATGGCTGCTGCTTTTACAAAATCCCGTTTCTGGTCTTTGAGGAAAGCCGCTTGCCAAATGAGCAATCGGGCAGCGTTGATTTTAGTAGCCATGTCGGCCAGCTTGAATTGTATTGCCTGATGCTCACTCAAATGCTTATTAAATGCCTTTCTCTCCTTTGAATATTTTAAAGCCAATTCATAGGCTCCGGCTGCAATTCCCAATGCTTGTGAGGCAATGCCGATCCGGCCTCCGTTTAGAGTGGTCATCGCGAATGTGAAACCAAAGCCCTCATCGCCGATACGGTTTGCTTTAGGTACTTTCACATCGGTGAACATGAGTGAATGAGTGTCGCTACCGCGAATGCCCATCTTATCTTCTTTCTTGCCTACTACAAAGCCAGGCATGCCTCGTTCTACAATCAAAGCATTAATGCCTTTGTGTTTTTTTTCAGGATGTGTTTGGGCAATTACCACGTAGACGCTGGCACTCTTGCCATTGGTTATCCAATTCTTTGTTCCGTTTAATAAATAATGATCGCCTTTGTCTTCAGCCGTGGTACGTTGCGAGGTGGCATCACTTCCGGCTTCTGGTTCTGACAAACAAAAGGCGCCAATGTATTCGGCCGTAGTAAGTTTTTTCAGGTATTTTTCTTTCTGCTCTTCAGTTCCAAATCGTTCCAGCCCCCAGCACACCAGCGAATTGTTCACCGACATGCACACGGAAGCAGAAGCATCGACCTTCGAAATTTCTTCCATAGCAAGCACATACGAAATCGTATCCATACCTCCGCCATTGTATTTGGGGTCGGTCATCATGCCCATGAACCCGAGTTCACCCATCTTCTTAATTTGTTCGGCCGGGAATTTTTGCTCTGTATCGCGTTCAATAACACCCGGTAATAATTCAGTTTGTGCAAAATCACGGGCTGCTTTCTGTACAGTCAAATGTTCTTCGGTCAATTCAAAATTCATCTCAGTTCAGGATTTATAGGTTCATTAAGATACAACGGTAATAAAAAAGGCCTGAGAATTATCTCAGGCCTGCAAAGATAAAAGAGGATTTAAAGATTTACAGATTGCTCTGTGGAATTAATCGCGTCCTCCCAAATACTGCATTACATAGTATGCAAGCATAGTAATTGCACCAATAGCGGCTACTACATAAGTCATTGCGGCCCATTTCAGGGCATCCTTAGCCATATCATACTCATCCGGAGTAACAATATTTCTGGTTCTGACCCAAGCCAAAGCTCTGCGGCTGGCGTCCAACTCTACCGGCAGCGTGATTACAGCGAAAAGTGCGAATACTCCGTAGCATGCAATCATGATCAAAATGGCTGTATTCCAAGGCAAGAAGCTATGCGCGAAAAATCCACCGAAAATCGAAGCCATAAAAATAAAGTTGAGCACGCTGGCGCTAATGTTTTGCACCGGCACCATTGCTGAACGTAACTGCAGCATGCTATAAGCCTGTGCATGTTGTACTGCGTGACCACATTCGTGTGAAGCAACGGCCGTAGCGGCGGCATTGCGGCCATAGAAAACATCGTGACTAAGATTTACTGTTTTGGACGATGGATCATAATGGTCGGTTAACTGACCTTCCACTGAAATCACCTGTACATCATGAATGCCGTTGTCGGTCAGCATAAGGCGCGCTACTTCAGCACCTGTCAGGTCTTTGCTCAGATGTATTTGAGAATACTCCTTGAATTTGCTTTTCAGACGTGAACTTACCAGCCAGCCGATAAGCATAAAAAAACCAGCGATAAATAAATACCCCAATCCCATAGTTGTTTTTGTTTATGTTCTTTTAATTTTTTCTACAATACGAGTGGTGGAATAACCTGGCACAAAATCAATTGTTTTCACCACACCACCATTCTTTTTCACAACATCTGCGCCAACGATATTTTCTGCCAAATAGTCACTTCCTTTTACGAGGACATTAGGGACAAGTTCAGAAATCAAGTGCAGAGGTGTGTCTTCGTCAAAGAAAACGACCAAATCGACAAATTGTAAGGCAGCCATTATCCGAGCCCGTGAATTTTGGTCTTGCAGCGGCCTCTCAGGCCCTTTAAAGCGGCTCACAGAGCTATCAGTATTCAGGCCCACGACCAGCTTGTCGCCCAAATTTTTGGCATTCTCAAGGTAATCTACGTGCCCCAGGTGCAGAACATCAAAGCAGCCATTAGTGAAAACCACCCTTTGACCCTCAGCCTTCCAGGCCTTTACCAGTTTAGTCGCTTCCGCAAGCGATTTTATTTTATCTGAAGTTCTTTCCATAAAAAAATGAAGACAAATGTAATAATGTTTTTGGGCGTGCCCTGCAGCCGCACGGCCTCACACACAGGTCGGGCTGTACGTTACAAGTCCGTCAGCCCTCCCGATAGCAGCGCGCTTCGGGCTTTTCACTTCCATCCCTCACGCGAGACCTAACTATTCGATAATGACTAACTTTCCACCACCAATTTCATGAACAAAACTGAAAACACACAGCTCATTAAATCAATTGCAGCCGAACTGGGTTTCAGTTTTTGTGGCATTTCGAAAGCTGGTTTTTTAGAAGAAGAAGCATCACACCTGGAGCAGTGGCTACACCGTGGCTATGCCGGTCAAATGCATTACCTCGAAAGAAATTATGACCAACGCCTGGACCCAACATTGCTTGTGCCCGGTGCCAAGTCTGTGATCAGTCTCGTTTACAATTACTTTCCCTCAAAAGATTTGGCGGAAGGCAGCCATTTAAAAATTGCCAAGTACGCCTATGGTGAGGATTATCATTTTGTAGTCAAAGACAAATTGAAAATCTTCATAGAACGAATTCGAGAAATTATTGGGGAAGTCCACGGTCGTGCTTTTGTCGATTCAGCACCCGTGCTTGAGCGGGCGTGGGCAAAGAAATCCGGCCTCGGCTGGGTAGGAAAAAATTCTCTGCTGCTCAACCGCGGTATGGGCAGTTTTTTCTTTTTGGCTGAACTTATTCTCGATCTTGATCTGGAACACGATGGCCCTGTGAAAGATTATTGCGGCACATGTACGGCCTGTATGGACGCCTGCCCCACCGATGCAATTCCGGAGCCTTATGTTGTAGACGGCAACAAGTGCATTTCGTATTTTACTATTGAATTAAAAGAGGAAATTCCGGTGGAACAAAAAGACAAGTTTGAAAATTGGATTTTCGGATGCGACATCTGCCAGGACGTGTGCCCGTGGAACAGGTTTTCAAAGCCTCACCATGAATCTCGATTTGAGCCTCATTCAGATCTGGAAAAAATGAAAATGAAAGACTGGAAAGAAATTACGGAAGAAGTATTTCAAAAAATATTTAAAGACTCAGCGGTGAAACGCACAAAGCTTTCTGGCTTGAGGAGGAATATTCAGTTTCTTGAAAAATAAAAATCCCGCACTCGGCGGGATTCTTTAATTGTTTCTTAATCTGTTTCTAAGCGAGCACGAAACATCGGTTAAGGATTGTTTCGTATTGACCTCCATAATTGGTGTAGCACCAATTTCTGAGTTCCTGCACTTCTTCGGCTATCAACATCTTTATAGCCTTCCGCAGCTCTTTTTCAAAGAGGCGGGCGTCAAAACTCACCCGTGTGAGTATTTTCTTGACATAATTGAGCATCTTCATTTTAAAAAGTTAAGTTCGAATTGCAACCGACTGTCGCTATTCAACGATGAAGGTAATAAATCAGTCTAACAACAAACAAGAAGAATTTTATTTTTGTGTCCGCAACGTGTTGCGCAACGAATTGCATTGAAAATTATGATGAAAAGGATATTTTTTTTAACCGGAGCGATGTTATTTTTTGGTTACGTACAGGCTCAAAACGTTCGTATTGATCTGGGGCCTGACGAAATCGGTCAAAATCAGGCATGGACGATCACGGTGACAGTAAATAATGACCGCCTGAAAAATTATGACAATTTTCCAGACATCGACGGATTTCAAAAACGCGGCACCTCTTCGTCTTCACAAACAAACATTATCAACGGGCAAATCAGCTCCTCGCAAAGCATCATTATGACGTATGTGCCTACAAGGCAAGGGATTATTACTGTGCCATCGTTCAAAATAAAAGTCAACGACCAGATTTATTCAGTTAATGGAAAGAAAGTAAAGATTGGCCCACCACTACACAATCAGCCTGCCGACCCGTTCCGAAGTTTTTTTGACCGCGATCAGAATGATTTCTTTGGACGCAGTCAGCCCACCGAATTTGTGGACATCAAGGAAGACGCCTTGCTGGCACTCACCACCAGCAAAGATGACGTGTACGTTGGTGAAGGCTTTACTGCCACGCTTTCATTTTTGATTGCTGAAAATAATCGTGCGCCTATGCAGTTTCACGATTTGGGAAAACAGCTTTCTGACATCCTGAAGAAACTACGCCCCGGAAACTGCTGGGAGGAGAATTTCAACATCGAAAACATTGAAGGTGAAGCCATTCAGATCAACAATAAGAGATACACGCAGTATAAAATCTATCAGGCTACGTTTTTTCCATTGAACAATCAGCCGGTTGTGTTTCCGAGCATCGGACTGGAAATGATCAAATTTAAAGTGGCAAAAAATCCATCTTTCTTTGGTCAAAACCGTCAGGAAGACTTTAAGACATTCTATTCCAAATCAAAAGTGGTGAAAGTAAAAGAGTTGCCGCCGCATCCGCTGCGCGATGCAGTGGCTGTGGGCAAGTATAAGCTGGATGAGCATATCAACCGCACACAACTGCAGACCGGACAAAGTGTTTCCTACGATTTCGATATTTATGGTGAAGGCAATATCTCTTCTATCGCCAAGCCACATGCTGTTGCCAACGGCAACTTTGATTTTTACGAACCGAATGTGAAACAGAATATCAATCGTGAGGCTGGGCATATTACAGGAACGAAATCGTTCAGTTATTTTATGATACCCAAAGAGCCAGGCACCTATAGGCTGAGTGATTATTTCCAGTGGATATTTTTCAATCCGGAAACGAAGCAGTATGATACACTGAAGTCGCAACAAGTAGTAAACGTATCTGGGGAAAGCTATAAGAATCAATCGATTGGAAGCAATGATCTGGGCTCATTCTACGACAGGATTGATGCTGCGGACAATTCACTGAGGCCATTCTCAAACAACAATTGGATGAAGTTGGCGATCAATATTTTCATTGTGGTTATTCTTGGAGCTTCGGTTTATTTTCTCTTCAAGAGTAAATGACGTTTGGGCTTGAATGATTCAGCCATTATCTTCATGCCCCAATGGGCAATAGCTTTGGAAAATTATTTAGCATAACCACGTTTGGCGAATCGCACGGCGCGGCTATAGGTGTGATCGTTGACGGGTGCCCCGCAGGACTTGCAATAGACGAATCGTTTATCCAGGCAGATCTCGATAGGAGAAAGCCCGGCCAATCTAAAATTACTACCCAGCGAAAAGAAGAAGATACTTTTAAAATTCTTTCAGGAGTCTTCGAAGGGAAATCTACAGGCGCGCCGATTGCCATTGTCATTGAAAATCAAGATCAGCGAAGTAAAGACTATAGTCACCTAGCCGAAAGTTTTCGCCCTTCGCACGCGGATTATACCTATGAAATGAAATACGGTATCCGTGATCATCGGGGAGGAGGCCGCAGCTCTGCCCGCGAAACAGCCGCTCGCGTTGCAGCCGGTGCCGTGGCCAAATTACTTTTGAAAAAATCGGGTATTGAAATCCAAGCCTTTGTTTCACAAGTAGGTAACATTCAGACTCCGGATTATAAATTGCTTGATCTAAGTAAGACTGAGGACAATATTGTGCGTTGCCCGGATTCTGCTACTGCCGAAAAGATGATTGCATTAATTGACGAAGTACGGCTACAACGCGATACAATTGGCGGAGTAGTTACCTGTGTAATCAAGAATACACCCGTGGGTTTGGGCGAACCCGTGTTTGACAAGCTTCACGCCGCTCTCGGTCATGCTATGCTTGGTATCAATGCCGTGAAAGGGTTTGAATATGGAAGCGGTTTTGAGGGCGTAAAGTTGCGCGGCTCACAGCACAACGATGAGTTTTATAATGATGGTGAAAAAATCCGCACTCGTACTAATCACTCTGGCGGGGTTTTGGGTGGAATCAGCAATGGAGAAGATATTTATTTCAACGTTGCCTTCAAACCGGTGGCTACTATTATGCAAGATCAGAAGAGTGTAAATAAAGCTGGAGAAGAGGTGACTGTTAGTGGAAAAGGCCGCCATGATCCTTGCGTGGTGCCTCGTGCAGTCCCCATAGTAGAAGCAATGGCTGCGTTGGTGTTAGCAGATTTTTTATTGATCGCCCGCGCTTTCAAAGCTTAGATATGGAAGACCCAATCCTTGTATTGCCCGTCATGCGGGTTGAAATCTACTCTCTTTTGAAAATGTAATTCGAGCATTTCAAATTCGATGATTTTATCGAGTTGTAAATTTCTGTACCCTTCTTTTGCACCGGCTTTGGTAAAGCCAAGAGCTTGCCAGCAAACCAGCACGATTTGATTTTTTGAAGTTGTGGAGACTCCGTACGGATGAATGGTTCTCGGTAATGGCTCGCCCGTCATAGCTATCCTGCAGGCGCATTTTTTTTCAGAAGCCTGCCAAAGTTGTTGTGTGAGTTCTTCGAGTGACACGTACTTTATATTACGGTTATAACTTTGTTCTCTTTCTTCATCAACTGACCGAGCGGTTTCAGATCCAAGCCAAGACTTTTTGAAGTGATTTCAAACTCATTGCTCTTGTCAGCATCTACAGAAACCAGTAATCCACCACTGGTTTGTGGGTCGGCCAAAATCGCTTTTTGTTCTTCGGTAATGTCACTGATCTTATTCCCATAACTATCCCAGTTGCGCTGTGTGCCACCGGGCATTGACTTTTGGTGAATGTATTCTTGTAAAAAATTGAAACGGGGAACATTTGAGAACTTTATTTCGGCTGAAAGATTGCTGCCCTCGCACATCTCGCACAAGTGGCCAAGCAGCCCAAAACCTGTTACATCGGTCATCGCATTCACATAAGGAAGATTTCCAAATGTAGCGCCGGCTTTATTAAGTGTGAGCATCATATTTACGGCTTGTTGTAAATGAGCTTCTTTTACAATTCCTTTTTTTTGTGCGGTGGTGACTATTCCTATTCCTAAAGGCTTGGTCAAATACAGGCGCGATCCTTCTTTTGCTGTATCATTTCTTTTAAGATTCTCTTTTTTCATTTTTCCGGAAACAGCAAGACCAAAAATCGGCTCGGGACAATCGATGCTGTGACCACCGGCTAATGGAATTCCGGCTTCAGAGCAAACTTTACGGCTCCCTTCCAGGACTTCTTTGGCAACCTCAGGAGCAATTTTATTTATTGGCCAGCCTAGAATTGCAATGGCCATGAAAGGCTCGCCGCCCATAGCATACACATCACTAATGGCATTAACAGATGCAATGGCTCCAAATGTAAATGGATCGTCAACGATCGGCATAAAAAAATCTGTGGTGCTGATGATACAAGTGCCGTCACCGATATCAAAAACAGCCGCATCGTCTTTCGATTCATTACCTACAAGCAATGAAGAGAATTTTTGTTTGGGCAAAGTCGAATGCAGAATTGTATCCAAAACGGCCGGGGAGATTTTACATCCGCAGCCGGCGCCATGAGAGTATTGAGTGAGCTTTATTTCCATTTTTAAACCTTCAAATTGATTAATTCTTTCGCAAAAGATTCTTTATCGTTTCCGTTCCAGGGGATTACACTGGCAACTTTTGGCCTTCTCTTTTCAATGCTATTCAAATACGCTTTGTCATAGTACGTAAGCAAAATATCAATTGTAGATGCCATGTCACCTTGTTGTAGCTTTTCTTTGGCAACCTTGTAATGCTGACCGCCCAATTTTTTTTCCACCATACTCATAACCCGCGAAAACTCTTCACGATTGGCAGGCCCGTATTCATTCACTAATCGTTGAATGCGAATTTCTTTGGCAACGTCCATTTGCACCATCTTGCTTAGCGACATAGTAGCCCAAAAGTCGTTTGGTAAAAACAATTTGCCAATAGCAATCGACTCATCTTCCACCCAAATACGCTTTGACGGATCTAGTTTTAAAATTTCCTCAAACAACTCGTTTTGAAATTGCTCGGTTGTCGGTTGTGGAGGCATTAATAAACCACCAAAAGCTGAGCCTTTGTGATGCGCAAGTTTTTCCAAATCTAAAATTTGCTCGCCTTGTTTTTGCATAGCGCGAAGAATTTCACTTTTACCACTGCCGGTACAGCCGGTAAGCAGAATAACGGAAAGAGGTTTTTTAAAATTCTCCAGAGCAAACTGACGGTACGATTTATATCCTCCGGCGAGCACCTGAGATTTGATTCGGGCCATACCAATGAACTTGCAAAAGTTGTCTGAGCGCATACCGCCTCGCCAGCAATGCACTAGGATTTCATTTCCATTTGCAATTTTTTCGGTTTCATTGATAATCTCCTCAAGCCTCGGGCCGACTAAACGAAATCCCGTTTTAATAGCTTCGGCTTGTCCTTTTTGTTTGTAATCAGTACCGACAGCTACTCGTTCTTCATTAGTAAGAAGTGGGATATTTATAGCGCCGCGGATGTGGCCCTGTTGAAACTCTACAGGCGCACGCACGTCCACTACCGGGAGTTGATCGCGGAGTTTAAAAAATTCTTGAAGGGAAATCACACAGCCAAGTTCCCAAATAAATTTTGAAGAAGCGTGTTACTTCGATTTTTTGTTTCCAGCTTTCTGCCGCACTGCTTCATAGATAGCGATTCCAGCAGCAACGGAAACATTGAGCGAGCCGATTTGGCCATGCATGGGTATTTTGGCGAGGTGGTCAGCGTCTTTCAGCATTTGCGGTGAGATGCCGTCTTCTTCTGAGCCCATTATCAATGCTAGCGGACTGTTCAGCTCCATTTGATATAAAGTTTCGTCAGCTTTTTCGGTGCATGCAACGATTTGTATTCCGCTGTCTTTTAAGAAACGAAAAGTTTTGGGCATATCTTTTACTCGGCACACGGGCAAGTGATTGAGCGCTCCTGCACTAGTCTTCATGGCATCGGCAGAGATTGGAGCACTTCCTTTGTCGCCAATGATTATAGCATCAAGCCCTGCGCACTCTACGGTTCGAGCGATGGCTCCGAAGTTGCGTACATCCGTAATCCTATCAAGGATTAAAAAAAAAGGCTCGCGACCTTCACGGTAACATTTATCAATAATATTTTCCAGTGTTGCATACTGCACAATGGACATGATGCAAATGACACCCTGATGATTTTTGGTGGAGATGCTATTGAGTTTCTGCTGCGGTATAAATGAGAATGGCACTTGCCGGGCCTGAGCAGTGTTGATCAATTCGCGAATCAAGTCATTATTCAGCCCGGCCTGAATGTAAATCTTTTCAATCTCACGCCCCGCTTTAATGGCTTCCATCACAGCGCGCGTTCCAAAAACCATATCTTTTTTATCCATGTAATTATTTCCAGGTATGTCTCAATTAGAATTTTGCAGAATATCAATAACTATTGAAATCAGTTTAATTCGATTTTGCAGAAGGCCGTAATTAATTTTTTCGAAAGTATCTGTCGGCTTGTGATAGTCTTCGTGCACTCCTGAAAAGAAGTGAATAGCCGGCACTCCTTTTTTATAAAAACTGTACTGATCTGATCTTGTATAATAACCGGCAATGTCTTTGGAATTATTCAGGTTGAAGTCCATGCGGCAGTCATTGTAGAGACTGTCTGCTTTTCTGACAACAATGTCGAGTTTTTTAAATGAATCTGTTCCGATACAATAAAGGTAGTTATCATTTTGATTATGGCTGCTATCAATTCTTCCGATCATGTCAAGATTCAAATTGCACAGTGTATTTTGAGCTTTAAAAAAAGGACTATTCACAAAAAAGGACGACCCCAAAAGCCCTTCTTCTTCAGCTGTGGTCGCTAAAAAAACCATAGTGTTTTCAAGCTCTTTGGAAGAAGAAAATAATTCAGCAAGCGCCAACAATGCAGCCACTCCCGAAGCATTGTCATCGGCTCCTGGAAAACGAGCATTCTCATTTCTTCCCAAATGGTCGTAATGTGCTGAGATGATTATTGCTGAGTCACTCTTCCCTTTCAAAAACCCGAAAACATTTTCAGTTTCTACTTCCTTGATAATCTTTTCGCACTTGAGTTGAATCTTTGAAATCGGGCAATCCTTGATGTTGCCGCTTGCGATTAATTCTTTCAGTGCGTGCTTTGATAAACCTGTCACATTTTTAATTTCTGAGTTTGGAATAAGAAATTCATGAATGACGTTCATTGAATCAAGCCGGGCAGTGTTTGTTTCCATCAGGAATTTCTTCTGAAGCTTGAAATTCTTATAGGTTTTTTTAATTGACCCGAACTGTTTGTCGTTCTCGGGATTTGCAAGGATAACGCCAAAAGCATTTCTTTTCTTCAGCCTCTCAGCTAGTTTATAATAGGCTCTCAGGTTGTCTGTAAATACAAATACGATTCGATCCTTTACATAGATCTGCTCTAATTCATCATCGTTTCCGTGCCCGCCAAAAATTATTTCTTTTTCAAGCTCAATAGGACTAGAGATGTTATCCATCTGGATTACTTCTTTGAAATTTGATAATTTTCTGCCACCAGCTTTCAGGTAGACTTCACCGCACGAGGTTTCAATCAATTTGAATTTTTGAAAATATCCGCTTTGATTGACACCTTGTAAGCCAAGTGTTTCGAACTTGTTAGCGATAAATTTGGCTGCTTTCCTCTGGCCTTCAGTGCCGCATAATCTTCCGTCGAGTGAGTCGGACGTTAGCGTTTTAATAGCTTCTTTGAGGTTTTTTCTGTTTGCAATTGAATGAGCATCGTAATTTGCTTTCTGGGCGAAACTTAAAATACTCAATAATGTGAGATAGATTACGAGAAAGATTCTATCCACGGGCAGACTCAAAACCTTCCTTTCCTCCATAGGTCAACTACGCCGAACCATGTTTCAGTGAATTTCTTGTCACGTAGAAGGACATAGTTTTCGGGATCGTAAACACTTCCGCTTTTCACGAATGTGAAATGAGCAGTATAGTTTTTATAAGTCCAGATTTCGTTGCCGCTGTTTTTACTGACTTCATCGGGCAATCCAAAAATCAGGTATAACATTCCGCGGTCAGTCTTCCAGCCTTCTTTGTAAGATGAAAAATAGATGTTGGCGAACTCTACGTTGCGAAAGAAGTTCTTCATAAAAGTGCGCGCCCTGTCTTTGTCCCCGGTAATGTTCAGTATAATCTTATCAAATTTTGCTTTTTCGCCCTTGACATTGGATAAGTCATTAAACTCTTCTGGGGTAGTAATTAAGATAAGTGGGGGAACGAGCTCATCGATCTTGGTGAACTTTGGAAAATTTTCTTTTACCACACGGTATGAAAACCCGCGTGCTGCCGCGGTATCTTCCTGAAAGAGGTAAAGCCCTTCTTTTCTCGGAAGGAACTTGTTGCCACTCGCTACATGAAAGATGGAGTCATGAAAAAAGAACCTTTCGTTGCGCCCTTCTTTTTCAGCGAATGGGGGCAGAGCAGGCGGGAAGACCGTATTGTAATACGAAACGATGAGTGGCTTGCCATCGGCACTGCGGGCCACGTATTCCTTGTTTCTGCTTAAATGATTTTCTGTAATTACACCATCGCCTGTTTCAATCCATCCGTCTACGGGGTAGATCGATTCGATTTGTTTAAAATATGTCCAGATTTTTTTGCTGTCGTTGTTGATTACATGAGCGACCAAAAGCCAGGGCTTATCGGGGATATCAAAGGAAAAGAAGCCACGTTTATCGTTTCCGCTCATTGAAAGAACGGAATCCTTTTCTATTATCTGGCTGCTTTCGCGTTCCACATAAGATTCTCTTCTCTCCCATGCAATTGAATACTTTTCGGGGCTTCCCTGCCGTGTCACAAGTGCATAACGCAACAAAATTTTGTTGGCTGCCCGAACTGGGCGCAGTTGAAGATCTACTTCATTTTGCGGATTATACCAATAGTTAAAATTGCTTGCAGCAATCGACTGCCCAAAAGCAAGCTTCGAAATAACCAATAGCAGTAAAAGGAATATTGATTGTCTCATATTTCTCCGGTTCACGTTTATTTCAAACGTTAAATCTAGTGAATTGAGTTATTTTTGCCCCACAAAATTTTACAATGGCTGTTTATACTACTGAGATTGCCTCCGAAACAATTACGTCAGACAACCCAATTCACCAGCGTTTGCTGAGAGCATATGTGCTGGCAGCGGATCAGGTGCGAGGGCATTTGCTTGAGGTAGGCTGTGGGGAAGGCCGGGGCATTAACTTGTTGATGCCTAAAGTTGAAAAGTATTCGGCTATCGATAAGATTTCTTCTGTTGTAGAAGGTTTAAAAAAGACATTCCCTACCGGGGATTTTATAAGTGGAAATATTCCACCACTGCCTTATGATGATAATTCATTTGATCGTGTTGTAAGTTTTCAGGTGATCGAGCATATCGCTGATGACCATCGTTTCTTAAGAGAAATAAGCAGGGTTTTGAAACCGGGAGGATTTGCGCTGTTAACTACACCAAATCGTCCCATGTCGCTTTCGCGTAATCCGTGGCACGAACGGGAGTATACAGCCGAAGAACTCACCTCGTTAGCGCGGAAATATTTTGGCTCAGCTGAAATGAAAGGCATCACCGGCAATGAAAAGGTGATGCAATATTATGACCGCAATAAAAAATCGGTTGATAAAATGATGCGCTGGGATATTTTTGATTTGCAGCACAAACTTCCAGCATCGGTGCTTCGCGTTCCTTACGAAATAATGAATCGACTCAACCGAAATAAACTGCAGGAAGCTGCCGATGATCTGGTTGCGAGTATCCGTCAGGAGGATTACCTGCTAACTAATGATGCAGCAAGAGCGCTTGATCTGTTTTTGATAGCAAAAAAATAGCTGCAAGCTATGAACTTGCAGCCTGATAATTAGTAATCGCTGCGTTGACCGCCATCATTGATCTGAAGACTGGTCAATAATTTAGTATAGGCATCCTCGTACTTTTTAGCCAGTTCGTTTTCTCCATTTTCATAGAGCGCGCGCTGCAAAATATTAAGCACAACTAAATTATTTCTTAAGTCATTAGATAATCCGCCACCTTCATGAGCACGATAAGTGGCCATTTCAATCGCACGATCGCCCAGAGTTTTTGAAACCTCTATAGCTTTCGCTTTTTCCCCGACTTTGAAGAGGAGGTTAACTGTCTCGGCAGCTGTGAAGTCATAATTCACAACATTGTCAGGCATTTTGGCCAACGAAAACAGAATCAATTTTTTAGCATTTTCGATCTCTCCCTTATCGATCAATGCCTGGGCAACTGTATTAATTGAGCTTCGGTGGTTGAGAACGAACCCTTTATAATCGTCATTATAGTAAACACTTGGGTCGTCCAATCCGCGATAGCGAAATTTATTCATCATCACGTCCAAGCTTTTATCAGTGTCTACAAGATAATCACGGTCTTTGCGAGGGTTGCGTACAGGCAAAATGCGATATGCGTTTCCAACTTGTATAGCGTACGGGCTTAGGTCAATATTGACTTGTGAAAGTGACGTGTTGTTAAGATAAATAGGTCGCTGCCAATTGCAGGATACCAGAAAATCGAGCATAGCCAAATCCTTCTTCTCCAAGCCGCCGTGCAATACCTTGATCTTCATTTCGTCCACTACCAAACTGTCCATGCCTTTTGGAATAATGCCCATAGCAAGGATGGCTTTCTTATCGACAGGGATAGTGATGATACGGCTCGGCACAATGTTGCGCTCCCCGTCATTCAGTTGTGGATATCTCTTTGCAAGTAATTCAAGGTATTCTTTTGCATCGATGCTTTTCAATTTCAAGTCAGCAAAAGGCAAGTAATCGTTCAGTCCGCCCTGCTGATATTCCTTTAATGGCAAGGTGTATTTGAGTGGCTCAGACTGGTAAGCTTTCCGTGCACTCTGTTCGATATACCAGTCGGTGTTGTAGTAGCTCAATACGAGCACGCGCATGTCGTTTCGAATGGCTTCAGTTTCCTGAGCGTACCATAAGGGGAAAGTGTCGTTATCGCCACCGGTATAAAGCACTCCGTTAGGATCGCATGATTCCAAATAATTAGACGCTGAGTCTACCGAGAAAAAGCGGTTGCTGCGGTTATGGTCGTCCCAACCGTCTTTGGCCATCAGTACCGGAGCACTAAGTCCGATCAGTGTTGCAGCAATAGTTGCGACCCTGGCATTTTTAATAAACCTTCCAAAAAATTCAGCCATCCCGATCACAGCGAGTCCAATCCAAAATGCAAAAGCATAGTATGAGCCAGCGTAAATGTAGTCGCGTTCGCGTGGCTCGGTAGGAGGTGAATTCAGATAGACGACAATGGCTACACCTGTCATTACAAAAAGCAAAGCCACAACCGAGAAGTTTTTTGTGTCTTTAGTAAACTGATAAAACATTCCGATAAGGCCGAGGATGAAGGGAATCATGAAGAAGTTATTTCTGCCTCTGTTTTCGGCGAGTGTTGATGGCAATTTTTTGAACCATTCGCTTGGCCTCAGCCAGCCAGCTCCCTGCTCGTCACTTTCGCGGCCTGCAAAATTCCACATGAAGTAACGCATGTACATGTGCCCGATCTGCCGGCGAAACATATAATCAAATTTATCCTGCGCAAAGGTTGGCTTTTGCCCTGGTGCGAGGCCCATAAGGCTGCGGTAGGTCTCTGCATGGTCAGCATTCCAGGCGCGGGGAAGTAACGTAGATTCCCCTGGCTCATATTCATATTCAAACTTGCGCTCGCTAGGTTCGTATCGGTCTTTACCTTTCACATAAGATGCCTCTCCATATTTTACACCAATAGGTTTGGCCGTGAAATAAGGGCCAAACAACAACGGACGGCTACCATACTGCTCACGTTTCAAATATCTGACAAAACTCATTACATCTTTCGGTGAGTTTTCATCGATAAGTGTATTGTAGTTGGAACGAATTACTACAGTAGAATAAGATCCATAACCAATCAAAATAAAACTAGTAGCCAGCAGGAAGGTGTTCCATACAGGCTTATTATGTTTTTGAGTGAAGTATAGACCATAGATCAATGCGCCGATAACAAGCAGAGAAAAGACGAGTGCTCCGGAGCCGAAGAACATTCCCAGCGTGTTTACAAAAAACAATTCGAAATGTCCTGCCAGCGTTGGTAGTCCGGGTACAATAAAGTCATTGATGAATAAAACGATTCCGCTGCTCAAAGCAAGGGTGGCAATTACACCCCAGGTGGTAGTTTTGAATTTTTTGAAATAATAAATCAGACCGAGAGCTGGAAGCGTAACGAGGTTGAGCATGTGAACGCCTATGGAAAGGCCAATCATGTAAGCCACCAATAGCAGCCAGCGGTTGGCCTTGCTTTCGTCTTCAATAACATCCCACTTCAAAACTCCCCAAACTACAAAGGCGGTGAAGAATGACGACATGCCGTAAACCTCTGCTTCCACTGCAGAGAACCAGAACGAATCTGAGAAAGTATACGCCAGAGCCCCCACAAGGCCGGCGCCCATAAGTGTCCAAACCTGACCGGGAGCGATGTCGGTGTCTTTCTTGAGGCCCATCAGTTTGCGGCCAAAAAGAGTGATGGACCAGAACAAAAACAAGATCGTGAACGCGCTTGCCAGCACGCTCATGAAATTAATCCAATAGGCAACCTTAGTTACATCGCCTAACGCGAGGAACGAGAATGCTCTACCCATCAGCAAAAAGAGTGGGGCGCCTGGAGGGTGGGGCACTTGCAGCTTGTACGATACCGCAATAAACTCGCCGCAATCCCAATAGCTGGCGGTTTCTTCCATGGTTAAAAAATACGTCAGCAACGCTATGGCAAACACTGCCCATCCGAAGATATTATTGGCTTTTTGAAAGTTCATGATTGAATTAAATGAGGGGCGAAAATAAGAAAATTAAATGTGTTGAAAATGCCATCGTGTTTACCCGAAGGCGTATTTTCGGGTTATGTACCGCGTGCCATTTCTTTCGCTTGAGCGTCAGCATCAGTCAATAGAGCGTAAATTGAAGGGAGCAATTCTTAAAACGATACAAAGTGGCCGGTTTGTGTCGGGTGATGAGGTAAATTCCTTCGAAGACGAATTTGCCGCTTATCAAAAAACGAGATATTGTGCAGCGGTTGGCAATGGTCACGATGCTATTTTGATTTCGCTCAAAGCATTGGGTATCGGGCGAGGCGATGAGGTGATTGTGCCTTCACATACTTGTCAGGCTACCTGGCTAGCAGTACTAAATGCCGGGGCCAAACCTGTTCCAGCCGAAGTTGATCCAATGACCTACAATATCGATCCTTTGCGGATTGAAAATGTTATCACCCCAAGGACAAGAGCTATTGTACCGGTTCATTTATATGGTCATCCCTGCGTTATGGACAGGATCATTGCCATTGCGAAGAAGGATAATTTGTTCGTAGTAGAGGACAATGCTCAGGCGCATGGCGCAACTTTCAAAAATAAAATGACAGGTGGCTGGGGACATTGCAACGCGACCAGTTTTTATCCAACGAAAAACCTTGGAGCTTTGGGAGATGGCGGCGCGATTGTGACCAATGATAAAAAGGCTTATCTATTTGCCAGAGCCTTCCGCAACTATGGATCAGAAAAGCGGGATGAACACGTTATCGTGGGAGTTAATTCGCGACTTGATGAATTGCAGGCAGCGGTGTTGCGTATAAAATTGAGGAAACTGGAAGAATGGAATCGTAAGCGGAGACAAAACGCGACCAGTTATCTCAGGGAGTTGTATAACGTTGGAGATATTCAATTACCACCGGGAGAAAGCGAGGTTGCCAGACCTGTCTTTCATTTATTCGTTATCCAGACAACTCATCGCGCCAAGCTCAAGAAATTTTTGGAAAAGAAGGGCATTGAGACGGCCATTCATTACCCGGTAGCGGTTCATTTGCAAAAAGCCTTCAGTCATCTTGGTTATAAGAAAGGGAGCTTACCGATTGCGGAGAAACTAAGTAACGAAGTGTTGAGTTTACCTATATGGCCAGGTTTGAAAAAGGAGGAAATTGAAAAAGTCTGTGGTGAGATAAGAAACTACTTTAAATGATTATTTGTAAACGATCATATAAAAAATCAGCCACAGAAAAAAAATCAGCACGTATGAACAGGACACAATCCACCAGGTAGCACTTTTCTGCTTATGGATTTGAAATGAATAGTGGTTTACTCCTCGCACCAAAATAAGTACGTAAAGAACCTCAAACACGCTAAGTGCTCGCAACGGATAGGCAAACCTTTTATTGATCAAGGTATAATCGAAGAGATTCATTAGCGAAAGCGGATAGAATGATTGGACTTCTGGCAAAGAAGGATCTCGCTGTACTATTAGAAACCAGCCGATTTTGATGATCTCTGGTAAAATGAAAACGAACTCTGCGGCCATCACCACACTCCAGCACTGGGTGAAAGTAATGCGGTAACCAAAAAGGAAGCACCCTACCCAAAGCACAAACCCTATGACGGTAAACTTCCACAAATAAATAAAGGGAATAGCCATAAACTGGAGCGCACTTATCAGTCGAAGTACCATGCCCTCGGGCCGGTCCTGGAGAAACTCAAATGCGGCAGTTTCGTACTCTATGAAAGATTTTTTTACATACAGTAATAAGACGGAGATGAGACAAAGGGTGATAAAAGTTAATTTTTTATCGGAAGAAAATAGTGAAGTTTGCACGTGGTACTGTGGGTATAATCCAAAGATGTAATTTTTTTTTAATAGATGAGGTTCTGGTTTAAGAGTAATCACCTGGTTGGGTTCCGATTTCTGATGAAGAGCTTGTCTCGGGCTGTGCTTTTCTCTCTCCTTATTGTTTTTTCTGCAACTACCCTCTTTGGCCAACCTAAGGCAAGGAAGGATACTACGGTAATTCTAATCTCCGACATCAGTGTTCAGTTTGAGGCCACGGCAGCCATGAACAACTTGTATAATTTCAATTTTGAAAAAGCCCAGGAACAGTTTCGCGATTTTAAGCAGAAGTACCGTTGGCATCCATTGCCTTATTTTTTGATGGGCCTTGCCGAGTGGTGGAAAATTGTGCCCAACATGAAGGAAACGAAATACGATGAAAAATTTCTGGCCTACATGGACAGTGCTATTCAAATTGCGCATAACCTGCACAAGAATTTTCCGGAATATAAAACCGAGGCTGCCTTCTTTTTGGCTGCTGCATATGGGTTTAAGGGAGAATTGTATGCCGATGCTGACCGAAAGAACTGGGTGAAAGCTGCCAGCGAAGGCAAGGCTGCGTTGAAATATATGGAGGAGTGCCGCGAAAAGAACAACCTGAGTCCTGAGCTGCAGTTTGGTGATGCGTTGTATAATTATTTCAGGGAGTGGGTGCCCGAAAACTATAAGTCGCTAAAGCCGATCTTTTGGTTTTTTCGTCATGGCGATAAGAAATTAGGACTAAAACAACTGAAGGAAGTCTCATACAATGCATTCTATACCCGGACCGAGGCAATGGTTTGGTTGATGCGGATATTGGCTGGTTATGAAAACGATCCACAGCGGGCGTATCAGATTGCTGAGTATTTGCATCAAACCTATCCCGACAATCCCTATTTTCACCGGTATTATGCCCGTATGCTTTATACGCTGGGAGTTCACCCCAAAATGGAAGAACAGTGCAAGCAAATCATGCAGCGTATCGACAGCGGGAGGTTTGGCTATGAAGCTGTAAGTGGCCGTTATGCATCTTTCTTTCTGGCACAACTTTATGATGCTCAGCGAAAGTGGGACGACGCTAAAAAGTATTACCAGCGAACTGTGAAATTTTCTGAAGAAGCAGGCGCTACTGACTCAGGGTATTATTTGTATGCCCTGATTTCTTTGGGGGAGATTTCGCAGCAAACGGGAGACAAAGCGGCTGCGAAAAAGTATTTTACAATGGTCAAGAAAAAGGCGGGAAAAAAAGAAGAAGCTTATAAGGATGCCAAGCGGAGGCTCGCGAGGCTGGAAAAAGCAAGCAAAGACTGAAAATCGATTTTGCAGGGTTAACACCTATATATATATATAAACCTATAGACATTGGACTTTCGTGATCTGATCGTGACTCCGCTATTCATCATGATGGTTTACGTCATGGCGTATTTTGTTAGGCCTTATGCGACTGACGAAATTACAAGAAGGTATTTCTTCCCGTTGCTATCGCTAAAAATTATAGGAGCAATCGCTCTTGGCCTTATTTATCAGTTTTATTACGATGGGGGAGACACATTTAATTATCACACCAAAGGGAGCCGCGTAATTTGGGAAGCCATTACTGAGGATTTTGAGGTGGGCATAAAGATGCTTTTCTCAAATGGAGAGCTCGTTCCTGGTGCTTATAAATACATTAGCCGCATTCCGTTTTACCAGGACCCGCCATCGTTTGCCGTTATCCGGATTGCCACCTTTTTTGACCTATTGACTTTTTCCACGTACTCAGCTACGGCAGTTATTTTTTCGGTTGTCAGTTTTTTTGGCAGCTGGGCGATTTTTATAACTTTTTATAAAAAGTACCAGTCTCTGCATTTGCAGATAGCCTATGCAATTTTATTTATTCCGTCGGTAATCTTTTGGGGCTCGGGCCTGCTCAAGGATACGCTGGTACTGGCGTCTCTGGGTTTTTCGGTTTATTTCGTCGACAAGGTGTTCATTCAGCACCGGGTTAGAGTTTTGACTGTTGCCGGTTTACTGATTTCACTGTTTATTATTTTCTCTATAAAGAAATTTGTGCTACAGGCGTTTATACCGTCTGTAATGCTTTGGATCTACTTCAAGCACCTGTCTCGCCTAAAATCTGTAGCCCTAAAAGTAATCGTTGCGCCGGTAATCGTGATAGTATTTCTTCTTACAGCTTATTACTCTGTAATCAAAGTAGGAGAAGGTGATTCGAAATACTCAATAGAAAGGATAGCCAAGACAGCGCAAATTACAGCCTATGATATTGGTTTTTATACGGGCGGAAACGCTGGCTCAAATTATTCTTTGGGCGAACTGGACGGTTCTTTTTCATCGATGATACGTCTGGCGCCTCAGGCTATTAATGTTTCCTTATTCCGACCTTACTTTTGGGAAGTGAGGAACCCATTGATGTTGCTTTCGGCGGTTGAAGCCTTTGTTTTTTTAATAATTACGCTTTACATCATCGTCAAGAAGAGGCCACAGCTTTTCGGATCATTTGGAGATCCGAACGTAATTTTTTGCCTTGTCTTTTCTATTTCTTTCGCTTTTGCAGTAGGTGTTTCCACTTTTAATTTTGGTACTCTGGCCCGATACAAAATTCCTCTGATGCCTTTTTACGCTCTTGCACTTGTGCTCATACTGAATTATGAGAATAAGGACAGAAAATTTGAAGAATTGGAGGAAACCGAATAATGATCAATTACTTTTTTTCTCCCGGCAGCGCCCATAGCAAGCCGCAATGATTTGTTTTCGATCAATTCTGAGAGGCATTTTTTCCATTCCTCAGTGGTTTGACATAAAAGACCATTTTTGCCGTGCTCCACAATTTGCGAATTGACACCAACCGGTGAAGCGACCGTTGGTATTTCTAACCCCATGTACTGCAACGCCTTAAATCCACATTTTCCATTGGCCCATTGATCGTTTGGTAAAGGCATTATACCGATATCGAATTGAGCGAGGTCATCTATTTCCGTCTTTGGCGACCACAGTTTGAATTGTAAATGTGAGAGCTTCAACACCGGTGGCTTATCGGCTATGATCCAATATTCCACCTGAGAATATTTATTTTCCAGATGCTGAAGAACGGTGAAGAGTTCATCCAAATATTTTAATGTAGAATGAGATCCGGTCCAACCGATTACAATTTTTTGGTAAGATTCCTTTTTTACGTGAATGGCGGGGTTATGGAGGTTTTGCGTGTCCACAGTTGTGGGGTTCAAAAGAACATTTGAGTTGTGCTTCCTCGCGAAACTGCAGAGGTATTCATTGCCACAGCTTACCTTGTATGCCCAGGAACATATGAGAGCTACTTTGCTTCGCCACTTCACTATTCGAAGAAGAAAAGACTCCTCATTTCTGTCGGTAAGCCAGATGGCATCATCAAAATCATAGATAATTTTTTTTCTGAGAACTTTAGCGATAATCCATTCAAAGATGGGTGGCCCTATTGGGGCCGCTTCGCGGTGAATGAAAATAAAGTCATAACCCGATGCATGAAATAATAGGACCAATCTATTAGTGAATCCATTTATCAATGACAGGGCCTTTGGTAAAAAGTGTCCTGATTTGAAAAATATTTTCCAATTAGGGGAATTCAAAAAGCACTGGATTGTATAACTGAACCCGTTGCCGGAGAGGAGTGAAAAATATTGTTCGAACCGAAAGCGCTGCGAAGGGGATTCTCCAATTGGATAGGGTATCAGAAAAAGTATTTTCATGTAACTTGGGTACAAAATTGCATAATCGGCAAAGAATATTTTTCAACAAAAACCATGGCAGAGCAAATTGAGTACACCATTGGCCCATCGGGCACTCGATTATTTAACTGGAAAGAGTTATGGCAATATCGTGAGTTATTCTATTTTTTTACCTGGCGAGATATCAAAGTAAAGTATAAACAGACTTCGCTGGGTTTTTTATGGGCCATTTTACAGCCACTATTGCTCATGACAATCTTTACCCTTTTCTTTGGTAGGGCACTTAATATCCCTTCTCAGAATATTCCATACCCAGTATATGTTTTCTCAGGACTCTTGATGTGGAATATTTTTTCTTCGGGTCTTACCAGTGCTTCTAACAGTATGGTTAACAGTTCGGCGATTATAAAAAAAATTTATTTCCCCAGACTCATCGTGCCAGTGTCATCTATTCTTGTAGCGCTGTTCGATTTTTTAATGGCCTTCATATTATTTGTTCCTATGATAGTGTACTATCATCAAACCGTTTCCTGGATTGCTCTCTGGGCCTGGCCATTGTCGATTGCAATAAGTATGGTGGCAACCTTAGGACTAGGTTGCTGGCTGGCAGCTCTTAATGTTAAGTATCGTGACTTTCGTTATGTAATTCCATTCTTAGTGCAAGTACTTTTTTTTCTGACACCTGTTATTTATCCGGTCTCACTGCTAAAATACCCCGCCCTTCAATACGTGTTAGTGGCCTCGCCCATGTACGCGGCAGTTGAACTGTTCAGATACCCATTAACTAATGTTTTGCCAGACCTGATTTATCTCTCTATCAGCCTCGGGTCAGGAGTCTGCCTTTTAATTGTAGGCATCTTATATTTCAGGGGTACCGAGGATTTCTTCGCCGATTTTGCATAACAACCGATGAAACCGATTTTAGAAGTCAAAGGCGTTTCAAAAAAATTTAGGATTGGTCATCTGCAAGGTGATTATTTAAGTCTTCGTGAAAGAATTTTGAGCGCATTTCGTTTTGAGAAACAAAGGACTGAAGATTTTTGGGCTCTGAGTGATATTTCCTTTGAAGTGCAGCGCGGCGAATCCATTGGTATTATTGGCCGAAATGGTGCCGGCAAGTCTACGCTATTAAAAATTCTTTCAAAGATAACGCCACCGACCAAGGGCAAAATTATCTCGCGCGGGCGAATTGCCAGCTTGCTTGAAGTTGGTACGGGTTTTCATCCTGAGCTCACTGGTAGAGAAAACGTTTTTTTTAATGGATCTCTGCTTGGAATGAAGCGCAAGGAGATTGAAACCAAATTTGATGAGATTGTTGATTTCAGTGGAGTAGAAAAATTTCTGGATACGCCACTTAAACACTATAGCAGCGGGATGCAGTTGCGATTAGCTTTTGCCGTCGCTGCATTTCTCGAACCTGAAATTTTAATTATTGACGAGGTACTTGCTGTGGGGGATGCAGAGTTTCAAAAAAAGTGTTTGGGCAAGATGGAAGATGTGAGTAAGGGCGGACGAACGATCTTATTCGTTAGCCATAACCTGGCAGCGGTTGAAAATCTCTGTAGGCGGGCCGTTTTATTGGACAGAGGAAAGGTGGTGGAGGTGGCGGATGTGAAAAAAATTATCCATCATTATCAATCCATGTCTACGGTTGTGCAAACCAATCAGTGGAAAATTTCTAACGCAAGCAAAAGCGCCATGTTTCTATGTCAGGCCTCCTTGTCGTTGAGTGGGTCGCAGCCGAGGCTCATACTTGTAGTAGTTTGTGAAGTCGTTTCAATAGAACAGCACAAAGATGCTTTTTTGGCTTTTGATATTTCTAACTCTATTGGCATTACCATTTGTCAGGCAATTCCGAGAACTTCGCCTTTTATCAGATATATGCCAGAAAAGCAAATGGTTGTTACACAAATTGAATTACCTCCGCTTATTCCGGATGATTATAAAGTCTCAATTTGGTTGGGCACTCACAATACTGAAACACTTTGTTGGGAGAAAGAGATTCTTGGATTTGAAATACTTGATTCACCTACGGAAGGAAGAAATTTTCCACATTCACATAGTAATGGGTTTCTCGTTCCGCAGTCCACGATAGTAAAATATGAAACGAGCAATTAAAAAGCTTTTTCAACTCGGCGGGTTGGACGTAATTCAATACAACAATGAATTTTCGCGGTATGCATTCTTGTATGATAAATACAAGGAGTACACCATGATCCCCAAAGAATTTTTTATGCTCAACATTCAATTATGTAATCATTTTGGTAGCCTTCAGGGTGATTATGTGGAGTGTGGAGTATGGCGCGGAGGAATGAGCGCGGCGATTGCTGAGCAACTAGGCCCGCAGAGACAAATACATTTATTTGACAGCTTTGAAGGTTTGCCTTCCGCCAAAGAAATAGATGGGAAGGCGGCAATCGCATGGCAAAAAGATACGAAGTCGCCTCAGTACTATGATAACTGTAAGGCTGAAGAATCTTACGTAATCCAAGCTATGTCGCTTGCGACGCATACCAACTTTCAATTGCACAGAGGATGGTTTGATAAAACCACGCCGCTATTCGAAAATCGACCGATTGCAATATTGCGATTAGATGGTGATTGGTATGACTCTATTATGGTATGCTTGGAGCATCTTTTCCCAAAAGTCATAGAGGGCGGAATAGTTGTACTTGATGATTACCATACATGGGATGGATGCGCAAAAGCCGTACATGACTATCTCTCTAAAAACAAGTCCTCAAGCCGCGTATATCAATGGAACAATCAGGTAGCATACATAATCAAAAAAAATTGAACCCATTATACATTCATAGTGAATTAGTCCATAACCTCAATGCACCACGAGAACTGGTACCATTTCTGATTAGTCTAACTAAGCCCAAGAGTGTACTGGACGTGGGCTGCGGAACCGGTACGTGGTTGAAAGCCTTTGACGAGAATGGCTTAAATGATTATGTGGGAGTAGATGGTGATTATGTAGATCGCAAAATGCTTAGGATTCCAATCTCGAAATTTATGTCACAAGATTTGCGCGAAGAGTGGTCCCTCAACCGAAAGTTTGATCTAGTGATTTCATTGGAAGTAGCAGAGCACTTGCCAGAAGAAAGTGCAGAGCATTTTGTAAAAACTTTAGCTGCGCATGGAGAAATTATAATTTTTTCGACGGCTATACCCGAGCAAGGCGGACAAAACCACCTGAATGAGCAATGGCCTTTATACTGGCAGCAAAAATTTGAACGTCAGGGATTTTATTTTCATGATGTTATACGCCCGGTGATTTGGAATAATGAAAAGATGGAGTGGTGGTATCGCCAAAATATTTTCTTACTTAAGAAAAGTAAATCTTCTCAGGAAATTCTGGCACTTGTTCACCCTGAGTGTTTTAAACACCAATTAACGGTGCTTCAAAATAGGAATCGCTCAATAGCGTCGGGCGAATTGGGAGTGTGGGAGTCATTGAAAATTTTTGTTAAATCTATATTATTATTTAGAATTTTCTGAAAATGAATGGTGTTTCGGTGATTATCTGTTGCTACAATAGCGCGTCCCGACTTCCTCAAACGTTGCGTTATCTCTCCCGTCAGAAAACAAATGAAAATCTTTCATGGGAAATTGTTTTGGTCGACAATGCGTCAACTGATAATACTACCGAGGTTGCCATGAAACTGTGGAGAGATTTTAACAAAAACACCATCCGGTTTGTATTGACCAATCAGCCAATACAGGGCCTGTCTTTTGCAAGGGCTAAGGGTATTGAAGTTTCGACATACGATACATTGATTTTTTGTGACGATGATAACTGGCTTGAACCTAATTATGTTCAGGATGCTTATTCGATAATGAAATCTGACCCAAGAATCGGAGCGCTTGGCGGAACAGGAATGCCAGTGAGCGACTCTGCTTTACCCATTTGGTTTGATAAGTATAAATATTCTTTCGCCTGTTATGCACAGGGAGACTCGGAAGGTGAATTAAAGAACGCAACAGCAGCACTATTTGGTGCCGGATTGACCGTGAAACGCGAGGTCTTTGTCAAGCTAGAGAAAAAAAAATTTAACCCCATTCTTACCGATAGGATTAAGACCGCACTTGCCTCTGGGGGAGACACTGAACTATGTTATGCTATCCGTTTGATCGGTTATAAATTATTCTTTTCCGAAAGACTCAAATTCTCACATTACCTTCCCGCTGCCCGTTTAACTCTGGTTTATCTGAAACGGTTGAATAAATCGCTCGCGTATTGCAGCCGCCGCCTAATTATATACCACTATGTGCTCGCTGGAAAAGAAGTAACAGCACTAGTTTGGTGGAAGGACATATGGAATCAATTAATTCAATTCAGTGGGTCACTTTTTAGATTTTTTTTGCTGATCAATCCCTTTTTTGACAGACAAATGGATTTGGATTTTTCAATAAACACACTGAAAGGGATACTTATTCAATTTGGAACGTATCGATCTCGCTATATTCAGTTAGTGAAATTGCAACGAGAACTGGAGAATCCATGAAAAAAGCAGCTCGCTTGATTTACGAAACGGCCGAAAGACTTCTGAAAGTCATGTATTGGAAAATACTTAGCGTTTTCTACAGCCTCAAAATTCTATCCGTTGAAAATATTCCCATCATTATTAATAATTTTAATCGTCTAACTTATCCACTTCAACTTATTGCGTTTTTAGAACAATGTGGTTTGAAGAATATTATCATTATAGACAACAACTCTTCGTACCAGCCACTTTTAAGTTATTACGAAAATTGTAAGCATACAGTCATAAGAAGCTCGACCAATTATGGTCATCTGGCTTTTTGGAAATCTGGCCTTTATCGAAAGTATAAATGGAATTATTTTGTATACACAGACTCTGATGTGGTTCCAATCGAAGAATGCCCTGTTAATTTTATTGAATACTTCAAAACAATTTTGAATTCAAACACCAAATTGGACAAACTGGGTTTTGGAATTAAAATCGACGATTTGCCCGATTGCTTTGCACTTAAGGACAAAGTGATAGACTTTGAAAAAAAATATTGGAACAAGGAAATAAAACCTAGCCTCTACGACGCACCAATTGACACTACCTTCGCTTTGTATAAACCGTTATCAAATTTGAAGTACGGAGAAATTTATACACTTGCAGCGTACCGAACCGGATATCCTTATTTGATTCACCATAAGCCTTGGTATGTTGATAGTTTAAACCTCTCTGGCGAAGACATTTTTTACATTCAACACAGTAACAGCTCGTCGAGTTTAAGTAGTCATATCAAAGGACGTGAAGTATATTGACCGCTGCCTTTATTAAAATTTGTAATGAGAATACTTTGTTATGTCAACCATTTCTTCGGGCAAAATCCTCACTTTTGGGGTAAATCATCTCTCCAGTCTGGATTGAATAGATTAGAAATTCAAAGGAGAGCTGATATCAGGAAAATGTACGTCGAGAGAGTTGTTGCTCAGGCCAAATTGATTGGCAATGTCGACGTAAAAATTTGTGGGATAAAGGACTATTCGTTGATTCCGGTCGACATTTATTTTGATAAAATAAGAGAAAAACCTTTGTGGCTGATTTATGAAAGCCTTAATCACATGGCTAACCTAATTGATGAGTATGATTATTTTATCAACCTCGAAGATGACATTTTCTTGCCACAGGAGACATTCAATAACATTGTTGACTTTGATAAAATTTCGCAAGTGAATGAAATTCTCTTACCAAACCGAATGGAGAAATCACAAGACGGAAAGGCTTACTGTGTTGACTTAATTCCCTTACCGGGATGGACGCAACAAAAAAAGAAATTTAATGGGAATGATCTGCAAGTTGGGTTCAACCCACACTCGGGGCTACTAATACTTTCCAAAGACAAATTTCAATATGCTTTGCAATTTCTGGACAGAGATTTTAGAGGAGTGACACTGTATAATGAATTGGATTCTGCCTTTGCCTATTTTCATTCTCCTTTTTGTTTATTCCGGAGCAGAAATATGGATTTTCACTATGTCTTTCATTTAGATAAATGGTTATACTCACCGGGTGAGGTTAAAGATGTTAACTCTTGGAGCGGCGTCATTAAAAGTTTAAGGCTTTCAGATTTCGTACCGCCTGCTTGTATCAAGGTAATTCGAAAAATTCAGTCTATTTTTTAATTTCTTTAAGTCATTTTTTGCTGAAAACGTCCGCATTTTAATTTGATATTTGTGTACTCTGAAATAAACGTATGTTTAACACAGGTATCGCTACAAAGGTCCGGGGGATTAGAGATTTTCTTCGGTATCAAGAACTGAATTATAAACCAAAGAAATTATCGACTCCCTCCAGGTTGATTAAATCAAGATCACAAGCCTGGGTGGGGCTCGAAAAGATAATTCTTGACATCATCGGGTTTGCTAAAATTGAACCGAACAGTGCACTTGAATTTGGTGTTGAGTTTGGATATTCAACAGCTGTCTTTGCTAACTACTTTAAGAAAGTCACTGGCGTTGATATTTTTACCGGCGATGATCACGCAGGTCATTATGGTGATATTTTTGAACTGACCAAAGCTAATCTTACGGAATTTGATAACATTGAGCTGATCAAATCTGACTACAAGGATTATATAACTAAAGAAACCGGGAAATTTGATCTTATCCACGTGGATATAGTCCATACCTATGAAGATACTTTTGCTTGTGGCTTATGGAGCGCAGAACACTCAAAATGCACGTTGTTTCACGACACACAAAGTTATCCCGAAGTAAAAAAAGCGGTAGCTGATATAGCGAGAAAGACTCAGAAGAAATTCTATAATTATAAATTGTACAATGGTCTGGGGATAATTGTGTAAGTGTACATACTATGAGTTTCCCCAAAGTTTCAGTAATAGTCCCCAATTATAATCATGCTAATCACCTAAGGCAGCGTATTGACAGTGTACTTAAACAGACCTACGGGAATTTTGAGGTTATTATCTTAGATGACTGCTCAACAGATGGAAGTCAGGAGGTAATTAAGGAATATGCTGAGCGCCCGTCGGTCAGGGAAGTTGTGCTAAACGCTACTAACTCGGGAAACCCATTTAAACAATGGAGTCGGGGGATAGAACTTGCTCAGGGCGAATGGGTATGGATTGCTGAAAGCGATGATTTTGCTGACCTCGATTTTTTGCAAGAAATGGTTGCGGCTATAGGAAATAAAAAAAATGTTGGCTTGGTCTATTGCGATTCTTATGTGGTAAATGGCGATGCAGTATCTACTGAGTCGTTTGCATTGATAAAGAATAAGAAATGTAATACCGATCGTTGGAGTAGTGATTATTACAATCATGGATCAGACGAAATCGAAAATTACCTGTTGCCAGACGGTACGATTAATAATTCCAGCGCAGTGCTATTTAATAAAGCGACGCTAAAAATGTCAAATCCATTTGATCTTAACCTTCGGTACATTGGAGACAAATACGCATTCATCAAAGTACTTGTTTCTTCTGATGTCGTGTATGTAAACAGGCCTCTAAATTATTACAGAGACCCCTTCAACTATAAGCATGCTGACCGGTTTATACTTTATTTTTATGAACAATTTTTAGTGTTTGATTGGGTGTATAGGAACATGCAGTTAACCAACCGATCAAAATTTTTTAAAGGTTTTTATTCAAATACCCGCAATTCTTTGTTTCGCGATTGGAGCATTTCCAAAATTCGTATATATCAAAAATTATTTCGCACGAACAGTTATCTATTTTTGAAGAGTATACTTTTCAATTTCTGGCAGGGAGTAGTTTCTATATTTACGAGAACTTCGTAGTCTTTTTACCATTTTAAATAAACCATAAAGTGATCATACAGGCTTTAAACTATCTCCATAAGAAAGGGCATCATGACCTTCTCAATTTGATCAGTAGAGTAGCCTATTTTTTGAAGGGATTTGGTTCTGTAAAAGCGGCGTATCACTCCGACTTTCGTGCGTATGAATACAAAATAGAAGGAACTACTTTCTTGAGCCTTGGACCTGGCTGGGCGTATTGTTTTTTTTTCCTAAAGAATGCGCTATTTGATACCTACAATCATTTTTATAACCCTAAACCTGGTGATTGCATTATTGACATTGGCGCAGGCTTGGGGGAGGAAACTGTCATTTATGCGTTGCTTGTGGGCGACAAGGGCCGTGTGCATGCATTGGAGGCAAACCCGTCAACGCATACAGGACTAGAGTACATGTGCAAACAGAATAAATTCAACTGGGTGACGCCGCATCATCTCGCCATTTACAAGATCGATGGGGAGGTAACTATTGAAGACAATGAAGAGAATTACCTTATCAATACTATTAATACAGGCTTGGCATCGAAAAAGGGAGTCCTGGTAAAAGCAAAAACGTTAGATACACTTGTAAAGGAATTCAATATCACGAAGATCGATTTCCTGAAATCAAACATTGAAGGAGCAGAGCAATACCTGATTGAAGGGATGAACGACTCAATCAATATAATAAAAAACTGTTGTATCTCTTGTCATGATTTTCGTCACGTTTATCACAATCATGGAGAGTTTTATATGACGAAGCAAAAAGTGATCTCCTTTCTTGAAAAGCATGGATTCGAAATCACTGTTAGAAATACCGGTAATCGTGTAGTGGATGACTATATTTATGCAAAGAATCTACGGTAGCATAAACAATGTCTTCAATTCTTTTTTACGCGCCATTTAATCAACGTTCACGTGACACCGAATCCCTTATGATTGCTTTTCATAAGCAGGGGCACAGCGTCATCTGCCTTAGTCAGCAGGAAGGGTTTTTGATAAATGATTTTTTGAGAGCAAACGGAGTAAGGGCCTATTCACATATTGTGCCGGGTGAGCGTAGCGGTTGGTGGTATTATCTCCGACATCTTTTTTTTTTCATTTGGTTTTGTCGGCAACACCATATCGATATCGTTTACAGCCATTTGGAGCCGGCTAATTTTGTTACTTCTATAGGCCAGTATTTCATCCGCGCGCGCGCATATTTATGCAGACATCATATTGATGAAGGATTGCTATATCAGTTTGACAAAGACATTTATTACCGTATCACGTATCGTTTGGCAAAACAAATGGTCGTTGTCTCAGACCACGCCAAACGATATATGATCGAACATGAGAGCATACCAGAACATAAAATCATTCATATCAATCTTGCTTATAATTTTGAGTTGTATCCAGCCGTGGATCTACAGAATGTAAGTGAAATAAAAAATCAGTTTTCAACTAAAGTCTTACTCTTATCGGCTTGCCGTCTAACCGCTTTTAAACGACCGCAATTGTCTATTCAATTGGTTAAAAAACTTGTCCTTCAAGGCCTTGACGTAAAACTAATTTTGCTCGGTAAAGGTGAAATGCAGGAAGAACTGGAAAAATTGGTTGATGAATTACAGATGCATGGAAGGGTCTTTCTGCCTGGGTATGTTAGCAATGTACTGGACTTTATGGGAGCGGCTGACTTTTTCATCCATCCTTCATTACTTGATTCAAGCTGTGTCGCTGTTAAAGAAGCTGGCCTAGCGAGCCTGCCAGTCATTGTTTGTAAGGGTGTTGGTGATTTTGATGATTATGTTGTGCATAAGACCAATGGCTTTGTTGCAGATCGTGATAAATTTGTGAACGAAGCGGCAGAAATAATCATGGATACCTACAGAAATAAGACTTTGTTGAGCGAGGTCGGCCATAACTTGAAAAAGTCTGTACTTGATCTTTTTAGTATTGACCAGGTTATTGGCCAATATGATAGATTAAACAATCTTGAATAGAATGTCAACGCCTGCCCCTTTGTTCACTATCGTTATCCCTACTTATAATCGAGCGCATCTTATTGGC
>Ga0206934_1061_pt1 | contig 32447 bp, 21 predicted proteins | sample Alteio_BWOrgHeat_16_FD_152932 | JGI IMG/M metagenome (GOLD analysis project Ga0206934, IMG submission 152932) | Enriched cells from forest soil in Barre Woods Harvard Forest LTER site, Petersham, Massachusetts, United States -... | ecosystem: Environmental > Terrestrial > Soil > Temperate forest >...
CTTCTTTGCCGGCGCGGTGAAGAAAATAGGCTGCGGACAGGCCCGAAAAGCCTCCGCCAATAATAGTGATCATTGTGTAGTGTTGTGTTCTGTTTTTGGAACGTGAGCGTGCATGTCTTTCGGTCAGAAAAAAGGAGACCGAGTTTCAATAGAATCCGAATGAGCCTGCGGGAAATCGCATCGTCGGCGATCCAGCGGCTAACCATCCGGTGGTTTTAGATTAAATTTTTATCGAACCTTCGGGCAGTCCACAATCTACCGTAATCGTTACTTTGAGATCTTATTTCGCTACCAATAGAGAGTAAAAGCCTCAATAACCGATGGTGAGTTCTTATGTCTTGCGAGCAGGGCCATCATCGGACATGCTCTTTCTTTGCTATAAAATACCCGATCGAACGGACGTTGGAATAACTAAAATGCCGTTAGCAACTTCGCCATGGGCTGGACGGCATCCCCATACGCTGTCATAATAATCATATTGTCTGCCAAGCAGTTCCGGTTAAATAAGAAATTTTTTATTTTTGAGTTATGGCTAATGCAAGCCTTTTCGAATGTTTATCCTGCTTTTGCGTTAAAGGCAGAGCATGTGGAGTTCACTATTAACGCGAAGGGAAAAATATTCCGTCGCTATCCTTTCGGTTTTTGCTTTTACACTCCGGATTCCGCTTGCTTTGCGTCCGGAGCTATTCCTTTCGGAGCTTCCCTATGGCGACGATGCCTTTTATGTCTTCTCGATCGCCCGGAATATTGCGGCAGGACATGGCATTTCGGTCGATGGCACGCATCTCACGAACGGCTTTCAGCCTCTCATCCTTCTTTTTTATACTCCTATTTTTTGGCTATGCGGGCATGATGCGTGGCTCGCCGTTCGGTGGACGTTCATTGTAAATGGAGTTATTGCTGCGCTATGTGTTTGGGCTGTTGCACTGCTCGTTCGGTCGCAGGAACGCACTCCGCAAACTCATGGACTGACAGCTCCCATCATTGCAGCAGCGATCTGGACATTTACATTCGAGATATTTACGCACATCACGAATGGTTTGGAGACCGGACTTTCCTCACTTCTTCTGCTAATCGCGATGACCCTGTTCGCGAACCTTGAAAACGATCATCGAACTGAAATAAAACTGCGTTGGCGCAGGTGGTTAGCGTTGGGGATCGTGCTTGGCCTTGCTGTTCTCGCCAGGATCGACGCGGCATTCTTTGTCGCAATCCTTACGTTCGTGCTTTTTGTAAAACGCCGAAACACGGAAGCAATTATTGTATCGACAACGGCACTCATAGCAAGCGTGCCGTGGTGGATATTTAACGCAGTCAATTTTGGAAGTCTCATGCCAACGAGCGGACAAGCCGAAAATAGTTGGCCATTGCCGAAATGGGAAAACATTACTGAAGCCACGAAAACATTATCAAATATGCTTTCGCTCATCTTCTACATTCCAGGCAACTTTGGGATCTTGGGATGGATAACATCAAGTCTGACCGTAATTGGGATACTGGCGTTCGTTTGTTATCGCACTAAGCTCATCAATCAGCTTCAAATCGCTTTTCGATTACGTTCCCTCTTCCCTGTTCTGCTTTTTTCGATCGCGCTATTTATGTATTACGTTTTTCTGTTTCGATCGCCGCATTTTATTGCGCGGTACCTTCAGCCACTGCGAATACTTTGGTCTATTCTCGTCGCGGCATCGATCTCTATGCTTTGGAATAAAAAAAAAGCACGTCCGGTCGTACTTGGCATAGCTACACTTGGGCTGGCATTCGGCGTTGAGCGATACACCGATAATTATTTCCCCACTCATCCCAATTTCAATTTTTATGAAATGGGACTCTGGGCAAATGAGCATCCCACTGAGAAAATCGCGATGCTGCAATCTGGCATTGCCAGCTTCATTGCACCGAACGTGATCAATCTGGATGGAAAAGTCAACGCCGATGCGCTCCACGCGCACCAACAAGGTCGGCTTGCTGCCTATTTGCGGGACGAGCACTTCACCTACATTGCCGACTGGAAACCATTCATCGAAGACATTGCCGCCATCGCACGAAAGGACGAACTTTATTTCGATTCTGTGGGTATGATAGATGACGTTCAACTGATGAAACGCCGCGATGCGACGGCTCCTTTCGCTCCGACACCTGCAACCTCTTTCAACCCGCCATCGGGAACCCATTCAAAATAGTTTTATATCGGTATGGCACCTCTGAAACATCTCATTCTATTTTCCAGCATTCTTTGTATCGGAACCGGCTCGCTGCGCAGCCAGAACAGGAGCGAACAGGACCTTCGCGCCTTCCGTGAAAAACAGATCCTGGATGCCTACCAAGAAAAAATGCACTTGCCGGAGCCAGGCGCGGTCGAATCGAAAAACGAGGAAAGCGAATTGCCGCTCAGCTTGTCCAATGGGGTTGTTAGCAAAAGCTCCCCAGAATCGGAAGTACATGCGGCGGTCAATCCCACGAACGATTCCAATATCGTGGTCTGCCCGATCCATCTCAGCCCGGCTACTGGAATGCAGCTCCCGATCTACTACACGAAAAACTTTGGTGGAAGCTGGATAAAGAGTACCTACACTCCGCTTCCGTATGAAACCGGTGCGAGCGTCAGCGGCGGCGGCGACCCCGTATTCGCCTACGATGCCGATGGGAAGGTTTATATGACATGGATCGACACCTACTCCACCAACCTTACGTCGGATTCCGCCGGCTGGATCATCGATTCATCTCTCAGTGGAACGTACTGGGCTTCTTCCACGAACGGCGGCCAAACGTGGGTGCGTCCGGCCAGCCCGAACGGCTATGTCGGAAGAGCATTCACAAAATATGCGTTCCTGATCGATTCCATTAATTTTACGATCAAGTCAGAGCATATCGATACCAATGCAGGTTTCAACGATAAGCAATGGATGGCCTGCGATCGCTCGAACTCGAAATATCATAATTCACTCTATGTGGCATGGACCTATTTGGGAATCAAATCCACCAACATTGTGTGCCGTCGCAAACTTCCGGGCGTGGATTCGATGCTCCCGGCGGTAAAAGTTACCCCAGATGATCTGTTGGTAGTCCAGTTTTCCAGCTTAGGAGTGGATGCACAAGGGGGACTGCATATTACGTTCATGGGTTCCTATAACGACAGTGATTTCGGGATCTACACCGCCTATTCTTCCGATGGCGGCGCGACCTTTCAGCCGATCGTAAAAATATCCAATGCCGATATTCCCGGAAAATCTGCAGATGCCATTGCCAATGGCACCACGATCTTTGGTGTTCGTCCGCCTGGGAATTATCCCTGCCCACATCTATCCATCGATACGTTGGGAACGGGAGACCTGTTTGAAGTATGGAACGCGGATGGGATCGACGCAGATGGCCAGAACGGTACCGACATTTATTTTAGCCGATCGACCGATAATGGCGTGACCTGGAGCACGCCCTCCATCGTCAATAACGATCGCGACACCCTCAGCAATTATACCGACCATTTTTACCCCAGCATTGCGGTCGATGGGAAAGGCATGATCTCGGTAACCTGGTACGACCGGCGCGAAGATCCCAATAACCAGATCGGGAGATATTACATTGGTCACTCCACCGATCAGGGCAAAACCTGGTCGAATGCGCCTGTGGCTACACTGCCTATGGATTTTAACAATGTCTTTAAGGTCAACAGCAATTTCGGCATCGGTGAATACACCCAAGTGCTTGCCACACCAGACTATACCATTCCTATCTGGACGGATGGGCGCGATAATGCAGGCGGCCTAAAGATCTATGCCGCGTTCCTGCCTTCTGCCAGCTCGGGCGTCAATCGCCTTTCGACCGTAACCGAAGGTCTGGAACTTTCGGATAATTATCCAAATCCCTTTGGCTCGGCGACCAATCTCTCGTTCACACTGGGAACTCCGGCACACGCCGAGCTTTACGTGACGAACATCGCGGGCCAGCGCATCGCAAACCTGTTTAATGGCGTGGCCGAAGCCGGCCAGCATGATCTCATGTTCGATGGCTCGCGACTTCCGAACGGGGTGTATTATCTGAATCTGGAATCTGACCTGGGAATCGTTCGCCGTGCAATGACGATCCTGCATTAATTGCGGATTCTTTCACAGCACAACTTTCGTTACGCGCCGCCTATGGTGCTTATCATCCCCTCTATCCCGATCGTGCATGGCGTATGCGGTGCGCAGATCGCCTCGCTCGCGCATGAGGTACATCATGCCGACCGCGACATTTATTCGCAGGATCCCGTAGATCGCGCGCGGCTTTTTCGCAAAGAGAATGCGAAAATGCTGCATCTCGAATTCTTGGATCGCGATCCGTGGGACGAAAGCTCTCTTGCGATCATTCGGAATATGCGCGATGCCGTCGATATTCCATTCGGCGTGTCGCTTATAGATACACCGAATGATGAATCCGCCCTTGCGTTGCTGTTCGAGGTCGGCATTATGCGCATTTTCCTTCCCGAAGATACGCCGGAAAGCTTGTTCCTGCAATATTGCCACAGCTTTACGTCCCGCAGGATCATTCCCACCGTCGATCTGTCGTTCGACTTCGAGACGCTGCTTCCCCACTATCATTCCCTTGGCATCGAACGCCTGGCGCTCGACGTTTCTCATGGCGATACGTTAGAATCCGGCGGCATCGATTGGGAACGGCTCTCAGCTATCGCGGCGGCGGCTAAGACGGCATCCGTCCGGCTCACGGCGCTACATGGCGTGCGCGGATATCCGGAACTGAAGCGACTACAGGAAATAGGCGCGGCGCTTGACTCGCTTATCCTGTGCCGCGCACTGAACGAGAACAGGTTCCCATGCCAGTTGATCTGGCGCGAAGTAGAAGCCGAAGCCGCGTTCGAATCCACGCCCGCCCGCAATTTGTGGAGCAACCCGCTCGAAGGAAAGCCGCATATTTAAATGTCTAAACCTGGATTTGGGGCGATTTTCGAGATTGGGAAGATTTTGAAATTCAATCTTCTTAATCTTAAAATCGCCCCAAATCATGGTTCAGACAGATGGTGGAATATTTGGAAATGCCCAATGGTGGTGTCGGGCTTGTAGCGTGATATCAGGAACGTTTCAAGTCCGTCCCATGCGAAGAGTGCCTGTCGGGAGTCGAGCAAGCTTCCGGTGATATAGGGTTTTGCATCTCCAAATTCGGAAATAAAATATTTTGGCGGCGCATCCGTAAGCTGGTTTAGAAGCCTGTTGTTCCATTCGATCGGGGTTCCCGTGCTTCGGAATGGCGTGGCTGTGAGGCAGATCGTTTGAGGGAGTTTGTTCGCGAAAAAATATACTCCGACATCATTCCCCCAAAAAAAGAATTGATCGTTGTCGGACATTCTTTTTGTAAGATAATCTGCCACATGGTGTTGCTCTTCGGCAAAATAATCGGGAACGCGATGCTGGACTTCCGGTGCAGTGCTCTCGTTGGAAAGTGCAATGGTCGCCCATGGAATAGTCTGCGAAAAGATTCGCGTTAATGGAGAAAGCAATAGGATGCATAGAATGGATATGACACATAATGCTATGCGAAGCGCGCCGCCCAGTTTCCGAATTTTTTTTAACGATCGCAGGAGCGCGGTTAGCCCCAACGCCATAAAAGGCGTGAACGCCCAGAGCGCGCGCGTATATTGATATGGGAATTCTATTTTGCGCTCCGCAAGAACGCCGAGGAGTTGAAAAAATCCGGTGAGAAAAAGCAGCGTTAACAGCGGCGTCGGTCGGTCGGCACGTTTTTGCTTGACCCAAAAATAGATCCCAAACACACCAAGCAGAAACAGCGAAACAGAAGTGGAATAGATCAACCGCTCCGGGAATGTAAGAAATACTATCGCAAAAATAGATTCCCCGCCGCCGATCGAGCTGTAATGGCGGAGCCAGTCCAGCGATTTCAGGAACGGCTGAAGCGCATCCATCCACCAGAGGGCGAGAATGGAGGCAATGCCCAGCACCAGTGAGGACGTAGTCGGCGCAATGGAAGCACGCCATTTCATCTTTGTAGTAATACCCCGGCGCGAGAGCACAAACATCATCGCGGCAAACCCTCCGAGAACAAGCGTGAGCTTCAGAACGAACAGCCACACGACGGCCACGCCTGCCAGCAGTCCATACTGAAACGCGAACCGGTCTTTGGCGAGCCGCTTGGAGGTGACCGTCCGCAGCGTAACATCCACAAGCAGGAGCGATGGCAGAATGGCAAAACTTTCGGCCTCGCATGTCATCCAAAATCCGGAACCGGCATAGAGGATAAGCATGAGCGATGCGGAAAGAAGCGCAACCTCCGCCGAGAGTTCCCGACGCAAAATGCGAAAGAAATAATACGCCGCACCAAGCTGATACACAATATCCAGCAGATGAATAGACCACTCGTGCCTGCCGAACACCCACATCGCGGCGGCATAGAGATAAAAGATGAGCGGCTGTTTGGTATCGAGGAAATCGCGGTACGGCACGGCACCCTTTAGCACCATTTCGCCGCCCACGCCGAAAACCGCCTGATCGTACCCAAAGGGATACGCAAGCGTAGCCACCAGCATCACCGCGCCGATAACCGCAAGGACAATTACATAAGGCCGAACTCGCTCCACGATACACACAACGCTCAAAGCGGCATTTCGCTTCCTTACCCAAACTAAAAGAGTTTTATTCCTTCACCAATTTTAACGTCCGGGTTTCACCGATGGGTGTTGTAATTCGTGCATAATAAACACCAGTCGATAAATTCGTACCATCAACCGTAAACGAATACGTTCCGGGAGAATGAACAGCGCCTTTGTAATCACCCTGTATCACCCGCCCGAGCACATCGAACACCTGGAAACTAACGTAAGAATATTCACCCATAGTAAACGAAATCGTCGTTTCTTTACTAAATGGATTCTCACTCGCCGTAAGAGCGCTAATACCAGTTGGCGAGGGAGGCATATTTTGAACGCCCGCAGGTGGCCCACGGAGAATTTGAAGGTCGAGATCGTCAATGGTGGGAAGAGTTGTGTCTTCTGGGAACTTGACGGTGTCACCGTTGTGGTAATGGTTAACTGTGTCAAGCCAAATCTGATGACGCATTGTTAGCTCTTGGCTATAATCATTATTGTTGTCTGCGCTATCTATTGGGCAGCGGTTCGAGGAATCCAAAAAACGAATGACCGCAAGCGCAGCATTCAAGTTTCTCCCTCCATCTATGGATTCATAAGTCATATATATATCCTGTGCGCAAGTGCAATAGTACATCGGGTCAGTAGTATTTAGCCAAAGAACCGATTTTAGCCATTCGCGAAAACTGGTGAAGCTTTCCGGATAAGGTTCGCCATTAAAACCGTAGCCACCCATATAGTTGAATGCTTGCCATGCTTCACCGGAATCATAGCATGTCTCTATGTACCATTCTAATTCGCTATCGCCTTGTTGATATTTGTCATCCTGGTAGAGCGCACTGCCTAATGAAAATTTATATTGGCAAGTTGATGTGTCTATTGTTTGAATAGACAACGATTTTGTACCTATTCGTTTACTCTTTTCCGATGGCAGAGTTAATCCGCAGTCAACCGAACCTGTAGGACGATTTTGCCATGTCGTTAAATTGGAATCGGCATCGTAGCAGAATCCGTAAGCAACTGCGGGAGTTGTATCAGATGTAAGCCAACTCGATGGAGTTCCACGATTCAACGTATCGTTGCAACCGGTTCCAGGGGGCTGGTTTTCGGGAAGAATAGTGGCATAGGTCGTATCCCCAAAATAGTTATGGGAGATGTTCCCCAATTTACTGATAGTTTTGCCGCTATCTTCAACGATGAGGGGAACGTAACTAACTCCACCTCCCAAGCAACCACAATAGGAATCGGAATAGGCCGTGTAGATATTATTCCTACACCAATCGGACCAATACCATAACTCGTGGTCGTTCCCGAGCCGAATGTTGGCACTTTTTACGAGGCTTATCTGGGCATTTCCGCCATTAAGTGAGATCGTATCGAACGCAGCTTTATCAATGGAATCTGCAGTGATGGAATGGATACCTGTAAGGTCAGGCGCACCCGACGAACTTGAAACAACAATGCCCGATCCAGCATTTGCAGTATAATTCGAATAAATAATTCTGCCAATGTCTTTGACGCCACTGACATGCCCCGCCCCTGGAACTTTAACATTATTGAGCTGCGCATACCCTTCTGTCCAATCGGTCGCTATTCCTGCAATGGTACCAGCCCTAATTAAATTCGAGCAGATCGTGGATTTCGTCTGATGGTTTGTAAGAGCATTTTCCCCAGATATAATAATTCCACGTTGAAAATTTCCCTCGATGGTATTATCCGTAATTAATCCCTCAGAACGTTGAAATTCAACTGCGGCGCGAGGAAGCAAGCTATACCAATCCGCATTATTAAACGTGTTCCCGGTAATATTTACATGCTGCATAATATCGGAGTCGGATGCGTATCCGTATAAGAAAATTCCATCCGAATTATTCGGCAGCTTTGAAAAAGTACATCCTGAAATAGTTATTGGATCATAAGTTTGGTACGGAATGAATCCACCCGTGTCGTTTTTAAGAAAAAGTTGGGCACCAGCTCCATAGGAGTTGTAAGGATGGGAAGTAAGCTCGAACAAAACATTTTCAATCGTTAAGGAATGCGGGGCAAAAAATCCCCAAATAGGTGTGTTCTCAAATTTACCACCAGATATTACAATCGGGAGAGGCCGATACCAAGGATAAGGCTCTGTCCACCTACCATACTGAACTAATGAATTTTTAATGAATATTGTGTCTTGAAGATTTTGATATGGATCCCACGACTCAATAGTGGTATAATAGCTCCCAGGGATGATAGAGTCTTTGTTCGTAATTATCGAATTTGAAATGGAGCTGGGAAAAGGCAAGGCAAGGGTTGTATAGTCAATACTATCTATTGGGTGTGTTACGTCCTGATCATACTCATTAGTAATAATACTACTATCGGCTAAAATGCTTGAGGCAAAAAATCTACTATTCCCATGCAAGTTTAGATGCGCAGGACTGGAAATAGATGATGGGTAGCTATATGTTCCCCCCGTCATTGTTGCTCCTGCTCCTTCAAGTTTAAGGGTAACATGAAAGTTCGAATATCCATAAACATCTAGAGAGGAGTTCGGTTTTATAACTATTTGTTGAGAGCTAGTATCGCTCTCGGCGTATGCGTCCCATACCAATACCATTTTTGAAGGGCTTCCACTTCCCGTGCCAACGATTAGTTTCGTTGCGGGATAGGATGTTGATAGGTAGGGAGATTGGAATATCAAATAACAATCTCCGGGGAAGTCATCTTCGCCATATGAACCCCCTGTAGACCATAATGTCATCGTCTTCCCCGGCTGAATGGTAGGTGAATTATCACCACCATGGGTCGTCCCGTCACCAACATAGACATCCTCTGTAGCAAGTGTATTCTCTTCTATATCCTCATCGAAAATACGAAGATCGCGGAGATAATAGTGTTCTTTGCTATTTCGCCAGTGAGTGTGAATTCCCATTTGGTTGACAGCACCAACGTAATTGTCCGTATCTCCACCATCTGTGTTCATTCCGGGGTCGGCAAAAAAGGAGTGGAAAGGATCGGGGCGGTTAGTCACGGTTCCTGGCGACACATATCCGTTTGTAAAATTGAGACACCTCTTTTCCTGTGGGAACGTATCATGTACTACTGCGCCGTGTATCATCATGAGCGGCCTGTGTGAGCCACCCGCGTATGTTCTCGCTAATTGATACATACAATGGTACTCATTAAATTTGTTGTCCTTTTCCCCATCATAAGGATTTACAAATGCACGAATCGGTTTGTCTATGACGGGGAAATATCCATCGTCAACACCATACGAGTGGTTTGAAATTTTGGTGCCGTCGCAATAATAGGCGACCGCATCCTGTGCTCCACACCTGATCTTGTGCATGATGAGATGGACATTATTAAGGCCATCTGTAACAATAGCATATATGGCTCTGGGGGTTGAATCTGAAGATATAATTCCTTCCCAGCTTGCATCGAGCATTCTCGCGTGAAGAATTTTCTTATATGTCCACGTTCCACCAGCGGTGTCTTGACAAGTTTTTAGCATGACCATCGTATCTATTTGCGGGGTGCGGGAGTATTCATAATTGTACCAGGTCAGATGATCCGAGCTCGAAGTTCCTGTGATATACGAAACGTCGAAACACCCACGCACTGATGAATCTGCTACAATCGCTCTACGTATATCTGCCCATATCGTGGGCCGCCTCGCGCCAGCCGCTACTTCCATTTCCGGGCTGAATGCGCCTGTTGTGAGCTTTTCTGTTACTTCCCATATGTTATACTGGCCAGTCGTGGAATCGAATGATTCCCATACGACGTAAAGATTTGTCGTGTCCATCGCTATGTCGAGCCAGTCTCTCGAATCGGCTTCGTTCCCACTGTTGACCATTTGGTGTATCAGCGGTATATTTATAAAATTATATTTTGCAGGTGAAGGAGCCTTGATTACGTCTGCCCCACGTTGCGGGTAGGCTCCGTATGTTGCATTGTATGGATAGCTTGCAAATTCGAGGTTGATTCCGGTCAGGCCCGAATCGCCATTGGCAACACACTCATCGAATCCCTCGATGATAATATGCTGGTGATCCGCGGAGGGCCATACATATCGGACTCTTCCTTTGAGGTTCGTGACAGATTTTACAACGCTCCGGTTTGTCAGGCTATCCACGGGATAACCGGTACTGTAGAAATTTACGAATGGCCTGAACGATACTATTCCAGAAGATGAAATAATTGACGATATCGGATTAATATCCGGCATTCGAAGCGAGTTGGCAAGCAGGAACAGGCCGGGAGTTGCTGAATCAAAGGCATTTTGAGTTTTGTATGAAGCAGTCCATTGTCCATATCCATTTGCGGAAAGGCAGTCCATAGAAAGATCTGTCGGTACAAACCCCGGCCCGGCTGTATCGTCTGTAACCTCCGAGACGATACCAAAATTATACGGAACGGGCGTATAGCTCTGAGCATGAAGCCCTTCTGCGCCAAGTAACAGCATGAAGCAAACCGCCAAAACTCGTTTCTGAACATTCATCGTGTTTTTCATAGTCCAATCTCCCATTTGAAAACCAAAATAAGTTAAAAAAGTACCCGGCTCCAAGAGCTTTTTCTCTTAAGGCCGATACAAAGATACGAAATTATCACCACTATAGTGAAGATTCGGATTTCACGATAGTGGCTATCATTGCTGAATGGATATTCGGCAAGCAATAGCAGACAACATTCGTTTTATTCGGATCAAGAAGAAAATGAGCCAAGAAGCCTTAGCGGCTAAAGCTGGAATTTCCATATCATATATGGGCTACATCGAACGTGCCGAAAAAGCTATTACGGTTGTCATTTTAGAAAAAATCGCTAAAGCTCTTGGTGTAAAGCCGAGCCTATTACTTGAGCCGGAAGCACATCGGAAAGAAAAATAATTTTGAATTTCTTTGCTTTTGGGTTTTGGACGTATTATATTTGGTGGTAAGATAATAGGCACCTATATCAATTAAGAATGGGGACATCGGGAGTTCATTGAAAATCGGGAACTGTGGTTTTCTCAGTGAAATTAATGAAAAAGTTGATAGAGTACTCCATACGTTCATGAAAAACAAATGCGTTTGCGCCTAATAGGCACCCATTTCTGAAAGAAAAACTGTCGAAAATGTCTTAAAAAATCTACAGTTTATGAATTATGAATTCAAGAGGGAAAAAGGCACCTATTTCTTAGGGAAAGAATCAAGTAATAAGCAAGAGGTAAAAAGTAAAAAAATGGTATCGGGAACTGGCTTCCGGACACAAATGCCGAAAATTTTTGCGCTGTCTGGGAGAAAGCGGCGAAATTAGCTCGGAAACGAGGGTGATTATGAAGCACAAATGCGTTTGCGGGTTTGTTGAGTCGCCATGCGTGCAGTTCGTATCGGCATAACGGGAAAGCTTGGCAGCGGGAAATCGGTGCTCCTGCGGCTCATGGCGGAGCATGGTTTTGCTCCGGTTCGCACGGATGACCTTGCCCGCGAATTGATGGAACGGGATTCCGCACTTCGGGAGGAGTTAGTAAAAATCCTCGGCCCAAAGGCCTACGTGGGCGGAACGCTCGACCGCGTTTTTGTGGCGTCGCAGATCTTTCAGGATAAGTCACTTTTGGAAAAAGTGGAGTCGGTGGTTCATCCTGCTGTTACACGGGAAGTCGAGAAAATCTTTCACAAGGTTGTGGCGGGGCCGGTCGCGGTGGAGTCCGCTCTGATCTTGAAAACGCGGTTTCGGGAGATCTTCGATTATATCGTGCTGGTGGAATCGCCTCGTGAGGCATCGATCGAGCGGGTGGTCAAACAGGGCCGATTGACATCAAAAGAGGCAGAAGCGCGGCTTTCGGTGCAGGAATACGATCAGGAATCACGTGACGAAGCCGATTTTTATATCGAGAATTCGGGCACATCGGAAGCCTTCGAGCAAAAATGCCTGAAATTAATATCCTTACTGGAGCCGCTGTGCGACATCGATCTTCCGGAAATACCCCTTCATGGCGTACCTAAGAATTCCGCTTAATTTTGAGGGATTGCCGCACTTTTCCTTCGGTAATCACTGTTGATTGCTCCTTGTAAATCAGACAACCTCGTTCTTAACTTTAAACGACAGAAAGCTTTATTTTATGCCAGTAATGACCAAAATGCGGGATTCGATGCCGGTGGTGTTCGCCATCCTCGCAGGCATCTTCCTGCTGATGATCATCTTCCAATGGGGAGGCCAGGGTACACTCTTTTCACCGAAAGGCGAAGCCGGCACGCTCGGCACCGTTAATGGCTATCCGATCACTCAGAAGGATTACAATAAAATTTACGAGGGAGTCATAGCTCAGAAAAAGTCTAAAGACAAGGATAAGGAGTCTATACTTTCGGAAAAAGACGAGGCCGATGCTGCGGATAATGCATGGGATCAGGCCGTTTCGAAGGCGATCACCGATCAGAGCATTCAGAAAATGGGGATCATCGTAACGAGCGATGAGATACGGGACATGCTCTTCAATAACCCGCCCGCCGACATCAAACAGCGGTTCACCGATTCGACAGGAGTGTATCATCAGGATGAGTATATCAAAGCGCTGCGCGATCCGAGGAATGATTCCACCGTCCGCCTGATGGAAGGCGAAGCGAAGGAACAGATCCTGCAATTAAAGTGGCAGCAAGCGATGGCCGGTACCGTCCGTGTTACCGATACGGAAGCCTTTATTAAGGATATGACCGATAGCGCCAAGGCGATCCTTCAGATCATCAAGCTCTCGGCTCCACAGATCACTCCCTCGATGGCCGCGCAGATCTCCAGCCAGGAAATTCAAACCTATTATGATTCCCATAGCTGGCTCTTCAACCAGCCGGAACAGCGGGGCTTCAAGTTCGTCCGTTTCCCACTCATACCCAATGGCCGCGATACCGCCTTGGTGATGGAGACGGCCAATACGCTCAAGGCGCGGCTTGCCGAAGCGCCGCTCGCCACGATCGATACGGTTGCAAAGAACTTGGCACAGGATTATAGCGATCTGCCATTCGATCCAAGGCATGTGGTCACGATGACAGAGATGGGCGACGATACGTCGCTCATCTCGTCCAAAGTGGGCGATGCCGTTATTGCAACGGTCAGCGGAAAGTTTATGGCGCTGCGGGTACTTCAGATATTCGATACCATAGGCGAATTTCAGTATCGCGTTCGGCACATCTCGATCAACTATCCTCCGGATGTTCCCCAGCCTACGCAAGCAATCAAGGATAGCATCCTTGGCATAGCCAACCAGATCATGCAGCAGCTAAAATCTGGCGGGAATTTTGCCGAGCTGGCTCGAACACGTTCCGGTGACGCTCATAGCGTGAAAAAGGGCGGCGATATGGGCTGGGTTCATTTGGGCAATCTCCCGCCACAACTTGTGCCTTCCATCGCTTCTGCTACCGTCGGAGACCTTCTCGGTCCCATAGAAGCCCCTCGCGGGTATGAGATCTTGCAGGTCACTCGGAAATCCCGCAGTGCATGGCTTATTATCGGGGTTCCCCTTCAAGTCAAGCCAAGTCATCAGACGCTCGATCTCGAATCGCAGATGGCAAACATTTTCCGAGAACAGGCACAGAAAAATGGTTTCGATCAGGCCGCTACATCCTCCGGCCTTCATGCCATCACGGATGCCCCTGCCGCCAGCAGAAAAGGATCCCCCATTTTTAACAGCCATCTGTTCGTCGATTGGATTTTTAGTTCCTCGAAGGGCGATGTTTCACAGCCGACGCGGCTTTTATCCACCGGAGCCATCGTTGTTGCGCAGCTCACCGATATATTGCCTGCTGGACCCAAGCCTCTGCCCCTAGTGAAATCCCAAATCACGCAGGATCTTGCGCTTCGCAAAGCCGTGGCTACGCTGCTTCCGCGTGCTCAGCAGATCGAAGGAATACTTGGCCCCAATGGCGATCTTGCTACCGTAGCAGCCTCCGTCGGCGACCCAACACTTACTCCAGTTACCGTGCTGATGGGTCCGGCAGAATCCGTCAATGGATTGCCGACGGCAGAATATGTCGTGAATAATTGGGCGTACTCTGCACAGCCTGGAACCATTAGCCCGCCACTCAAAGGCGAGCATGGGTATTATATTGCAAAGCTCATGGGACGTTCTATTCCTTCCCAAAATGATTTTGCATCTGCAAAGCCCGGTATTGTTAAGGGGCTGGTACAGGAAAAAGAACGGCGCCTCCTGACCGATTGGGTCAATATCCAAAAGGAACATGCCGTCATTGAAGATTTCCGTTCCAAACGGTAGTTCGGATTGGTGTACCATACGTCACCTTAAGGATTTGGCGTAAGGCTGGAGGAGGGCTTGCTTTCTCGGTTTTGTTCGGCTTGCAACTCGAACCGGAGGCCGTCGGCATTGGCGTGAATATCACGAGGGTCGCGGGACTCGCCGACAAGGAACAAGGTCTCCCCTGCTTCGACGGCCTCGCCTGCGAGATGTACGAACCAGTCCATTCCGAATACGGATTTGAGCCAGGCGCTTCCGAAAAAGTGCTGGAGTTTGTCGCGATCACCTTCCGGGGTGTGATAGAGATGCGCTGGAAGATGTAAGACGCGCACAAGAAAACCGGCATGATCCTCGCCGGTCAGCGGTACATCGAGTTCCGACCCAAAAAAATTGAATGGAATGTATTCATGCTCGAACGAAGCAATCGCACCGGCCAGCATCGCAGTGGAACGGTCTCCATGCGCCATCGAAAGCGCTTCGAAATAGATCTCGTCGAAAGCTGCTTCCGGCGCCGCGATGGAATCGAATCGTCCAAACTCGGAACTTGCAATATACTCGCGCAGATCGTAGCCAAGACGAACACCTTCCGGTACGATTAGTGAGAATGGGAATGAAATGCTGCGGCGTGATGCTCGATCAGCTACGGTCAGGTTCGGAACGTGTTCTGAAGAATTTGATTGTGCATAAACCGTACAGAGCTGCATCATCGATGCACTCAGAATTGCAAGAAGAGGCGGGCTACGCACGGCTTTCTTTTACTGCCGCTTTGTTATCTCGAAGTGCATCGAGCACGATGGGAACGAGTTTTTCGAGACGCATCGTGAAATCGCGCTGTTTTTCTTCGGTACCCGATCCCTCATGCACCGGCGGTTGAAACAAGGCAACATCCTGAAGATAGAACCGCTCACCTGCGGGCGTTAATTCATTCTTTCCTGAGCCACTCGTTACAATGATCGAACGATGTTTTACATTATCCTTCGCTAATTGGGTCAATGTGGAAAGGGAATTGTTCTCAAGTGCTTCGAGCGATGGGGTCAAAAAGATACATTCCGAAAACTCCCCACGGATCATAGCCTCCGGTATTTTAGATGCTTCCAGTACCAGCGAAGTTCCATCGCGGACTTCCGCACCAAGAAAAGCCGTCAGCCCAAATTCAACGGCGCTGGCACTTACATTAGACGTCGAGGGAAGAATACCGGTATCGCGACGGATGATCTCGGCAAGCCGTGCTAACTCTAGCAAAAGCTCTTTGCTTGGTTTTGCATCGTTCGCGGATCCGGTTGCTCGAGCAATAAAAATTCTGGAACTCAGTAAAGAAAAACTTCTCGTGGTAGCATCTATTCTTGCAATCTGTGAAATTTCACTTCCGGACTTCGCAAAATTGATTTCCTTATCCGACACGTCGAAAAAACGAACTCCCAGCGCGACCGCTGCGCCGAGTCCGGCATCGCACGCTATCGGTTCCTCCTGCCCGAGAATAATAGAAAACGCCCCTTCATCCAATGCATCTTGAATAAGCTCACCAATGCCGGCCGTTGTTCCAGGATCACCATGATGCAGCACATGGGATACACGGCCCATCTCGATCACAGCAAGTTTTCCATCTTCTCCCGCAAATCCAATAGGGGCAACGACATCCTGGCCGGACGCCCCGCTTGCTTCGACTTCGAGAAAGGAACCAAGTGTATGGGTGACAAGGAAATCTATCGTTCCATTACCGCCATCGACCGATGGGAACTGGACAAGATCGGAACTTGCTCGCGTTCGATCGTTCACACGGATCGACCGTGCAAGCTGCGAGGCGGCATCTGTTGCATCACAGATCCCGGGTATCGCAAGCGCGGCTACAAGTATTTTTCCTGGCATGATACAAAACAGATCAGACGATCTCGGCCTGAAGTTCGTGGTCACGGACGGCGATGATTCGCGCCTGAACGAACTCTCCGATTCCTAATTCCTTTTTGGATGAAACCAGAACTTCCCCATCCACTTCCGGCGCATGAGATGATGTTCTTCCATAATAGGCATCGCTATCCTCTTCTTGTGATCCAGCATCGTCGGCGATGCGTTTTCGTTCGATCAATATTGTTTCGTCCGATCCAACTTTCAAAAGATTTTTGTTGAGTGATATTTCTGCCTGAATATCATAGAGCCTCTGCTGTCGATGAAGTTTTTCCGATGTAGGAATGGGATCGCCAAGCGGATGCGCCGTGGTGCCGTCTTCCTGACTGTAAGTGAAAACTCCAAGATGATCGAATTGCATCTGCTCGACAAACTCTTCCAACTCTTCGAATTCCCGATCCCCTTCGGCTGGATAACCGGTAATGAGTGTCGTCCGAAGCGCAATATTAGGAACCCGATCGCGAATGGTTGCGATCAACTCTTCCGTCGCGCGGCGTGTAATACCACGCCGCATGGACTTGAGCACTTCAGTCGAAGCGTGTTGCACGGGAATATCAAGATACGGAATAACTTTTTCTTCGCTCGCCATCACATCTAACAGATCGAGTGGGAACTTAGCCGGATAGGCATACATAAGCCTAATCCATTCGATTCCCTGCACTCGCGCGAGCCGTGTAAGTAATTTTGCGACCGAACGTTCGTTATAGAGATCAAGACCATAATTGGTCGAGTCTTGCGCGATGAGTACCAGCTCTTTAACGCCATTCGAAGCTAACATCATGGCTTCGAACTCCAATTCTTCGATCCCTCGCGAGCGATGCCCGCCTCGCATGATCGGGATCGCGCAAAAAGAGCACGGATGATCGCATCCTTCGGAAATTTTTAAATAGGCAAAATGTTTGGGAGTTAATTGTTGTCGCTCTCCAAGCAAGTTATGCTTTAGATCTACCGGTGCGTTGGGAACTACTGCTCCATCGCCGACGATGGAAGTGAGTATTCGCTCGAAATCCTGCGTACCAAAGAAACGATCGACTTCCGGCATTTCCGCTTCCAATTCGCTTCGGTATCGCTCAGAAAGGCAACCTGCCACGAACACTTGCTTGATAATCCCCTGCTTTTTTAATTCAACAGCTTCCAAGATCGCACTGATGGATTCCTTCTTCGCATGGTCGATAAAACCGCAGGTATTGATGATAACGGTCTCGGCGCGCTCCGCATTTTCCTCTAAATTAACCCCTCGCCGAGAGAGCATACCGCCGATCACTTCCGAATCGACCGTGTTTTTCTCACAGCCCAATGTGACTACAGAGACCGTGCCGTGACCGCTAATTTGCTTCGTTTTTGACTGTGTTTTCATCGTTGCGAGGTGCCTAACATAAGGAAGGCCGCACGGTTCCAAATCCAGTTTTCAAACTCGACACACAAAAATGTGCGATTTTTGTATAAAAAATTATAAAGCGTCCCTGAGCTTATGCCGACAAAGACCGTTATTTCGCTTATTTTCTTCGTATTTTTTATCCCTGGCGTGCTCTCAGCGCAGACCTTAGGCGATGGAGTCGTCATTAATGAGATCATGTACGCGCCGCACAGCCCTGAGCCGGAATGGATCGAGCTATTCAATACCGATTCCGTGACGATCAATCTAACAAAATGGCAAATCTTCACAACCACAAGATCGGCTACGCTCCCTGCCGTCTCGATCGCTGCTAAGGGCTATCTCGTTATTACGAAAGACTCCTTGGGATTGATCGGATTGAGGCCAGGGAGCTACCCCATTGCCCAAATGCCGCTTCCAGATCTGAATAACGCTGGATCAGAATTGATATTGCGAGATTCTTCGCTTCGAACAATAGATAGCCTCGATTACATGCCATCATGGGGAGGGTCATCCGGCTCGTCGCTCGAACGGCGAAATGTTCTGAAATCTTCAACAGACCCAACTAATTGGGGCACATCGCAAGCAGCAACTGGCGCGACACCAGGCGCTCGAAATAGCATTGCAACACTGGATTCTACCCCGACGGTCACACTTGCACATCCGCTCGACATTGTGATGAACGAGATCATGTTCGCCCCCGTTAGCCCGGAACCCGAGTGGATCGAGCTGATGAATACAACACACGATACGATAAATATCGCTGGGTGGGTGCTATCGGTGCAGGGACACAGCCCGATCACCTTTCCTTCCACGAATACATTCGTAGCGCCTGACTCCCTAGTTGTTCTTTCAAGCAATGATGCTGCTCTCGCGAGCGCACGTATGATCCCGCTTGCGAGAATTGTTAAATGCAGTGTTCCCAATTTGAACAACAATGGCTCGACGCTTGCGATCCGCGACCCACTTGGGAATCTTATAGACAGCGCTTATTACAATGGCAATTGGATCAAAGCCGATGGCATTTCTATCGAGCGGATCGATCCCTCGCGCATTGGCTACGACTCGACGAACTGGAGCGCCTGCAACGATCCGAGCGGCTCGACCATCCTCCGGCCTAATTCCGATACCATTCGCGGCTACGATCTGGCACTCACCAACACAATGATCGAAGATACATCCATCGAAATCACTATAATGAATGTGGGGCGAGATACGATTCGACAGACAACGCTTGCATTGCAAATCGGCTCGTTTACACCCAGTATTCAACCACTATCCATTAACCTTCCACGCAATAGTTCGGTCACAGTAACTTTGGGATTTGCGCAGACTTTTTATGGTTTATTTCCGGCCACGGTTTATCTGGATGATGCTTTGGATAAAAACCACACGAATGATACCATCCGATTTAGTGTCGCGCCGCCGATCCCTCAGGATAGCCTTGTCATTAACGAGATCATGTTCGATCCGTTGCCAACGAGCTGCCAGTGGCTGGAAATTTATAATCTGACATCCAAATGGATCTCACTGGATTCTACACGGCTCATCACCGGCGAAAAACGGCCTGCCGAATACTCGCACGAAATTCCACCTCCATCGCCGACGATGGAGCTCCTTATCGCGCCGGATTCGTTCGGTATTATCACTGCGAATGATTCCATTTACTCTACCTATCCAGCGCTGAACACCCGGAATGGGATCGGTTCCACTGGAATATCCTCGCTCGATCTTGGGAAGGATTCATGCTTTGTCGTTCTGCATAATTATCCCGGTACATTGGGAAGCACGATCGACTCCGTTCATTATTTTAAGACGTGGCAGCAAAGCCTTTTTACAAAAACATTCGTGGGAATTTCCTTAGAACGCAAAGATCCGCATGGCGAAAGTAGCGACGCAAATAATTGGCAGGCCTCACTCGACAGCGCAACACCACTCGCTCGGAATTCGGTGGCTACATCCGACACTACCTCTACACCACCTCCGACCGGCGGGCCGATCTTCGCGGCAAGCTTTTCTCCAAATCCCTTTTCCCTTGAGGACGACCGGCTCCAATACCAAAGCTCTACGCTTACAGTTCAGACTGGAAATTCTTCACAATGGGTAATGCAGGTTCGCATCTTCGATGCGCGTGGGAGGCTTGTCAGAACCCTAACGAATGCGATGCCGGTCAGCATCGCTGCCACGCTTCTCTTCGATGGAAAACGTGACAACGGCCAATCGCTTCCTCCGGGTCTTTATACGGTTCTCGTAGAGTTAACTTCCCAAAATCCTATTCAGACCTTGAAGCAGGAAACGGGCGTAGTAATCGCTGGAAAACGAAGGTAAATCCTCCATCGTGGGCGATGGAGCGATCTCCGATGATGAAGTTCCATTACTACTTCGTCAGGATGACGCGCTCGGAACAGACGTTTCCTCCGGATTCAAGGCGAAGGAAATACGTACCTGCCGGAATGCTGCTTGCATCAAGCGTGATCTGATATGTGCCTTGTTTTTGGACATCGGCTACAAGCGTCTTTATCTTTTGTCCAAGCGGATTATACAACTCGAGCGAAACAGGCGCTTCGTTGGGAACGGTATATTGCACCTGTCCTGAATTCGACGTTGGATTCGGCAGCATTGGCGCGATCGAAAGGATCGTCGGGTTCGGATTATTCCCAACGATCGTTGCGCAGGAATCTAAGAAGATGACGTTGCCGCCGTTCAGGCGTCCCGTCGGCGCAGGAAGCGTGGCGCTGTAATTCGCCCCGGAGATGACCGTATCGTTCCCGTTATTATAGATCACTGCGGCTCCGCATTGATCGGTGTCGATCACGATCTGGGCGGATTCCACGTCCGTGCTTTTTGCGGTGGCCTTGAACGTGAGATAGACGAGTGTGTCCGTGATATCTACATCCTTGAGCGCGGGGCCGGTTCCGGTAATGGTATAGATGGGTCCGCCGGCAGAGGCGACGTTCCATCCGGCAGGCATATTCGGCGCATTCGCGGTTCCCAGAAAACTAAGCAGCGGGCTGCCCGTAAGATGGAAACGGAACTCGAACTGATAGAGATTCTTCTGGCTAAGCGCAATGCCATCCGTCGGGCTGAAATAGACAGGAACATTGAACTGCTTCGTGGATGTATCGAGACCGGATCCCTTCATCGCCAGATCCTGCTTGTACATTCCAAAATCTAACACGTCGGTATGTTGGTCGCGCACCGACTGGATCCCCGACTGAGCGCCGTAAATATCGAATGCTGTGAGCCGCCCGGTAACCGATTTGAAACGATTCGAATCGGGAAGTCCGAACGCCAATGAAGGGATACCTCCGGCTTTATTGTCATACGGATAAAGGTTCACATTATGCGCCGTGTCTAACCAGACTTCATAAATGCCTCGGTCATTCGTGCGTTTGTCTATGACATTAACAATGAGGGAATCGCACGGAACATAGTTCATTGTCACAATGGCCGGCGTGGTATCGAGCGCAAGCGTATAGCTCCAGCAGTCGCCATTGGAGCAGAGTTGGTTACCGATTCCGTTGTTTACCGTCGATCCGTCGATAGCATCCCAGCATACCTTTGCCGGGAGTGGGTCATGTACGGTGGTATCTGTCACAAAAAAGTACACGGTGTCCAACAAGGGGTAGATCCGCGGGAACGTTCCGATGACAGGTTCCTTAATGAAGTTTGGAACAGGCACGATCGGGCCGCCGTGATACATCATCGACATATTGTGGATATTGGTGAACCAAATAGAATCGATACCGGCGTCGTAATTGATCCCAGGATGAACGTCTGAAAAGATCACCATGATCTCGACAGGATTGATCTGAATGAGGCTATCCGTTGGGCAGAAACGATCCGCAAGCTGAGTAATGCAGTCCGATTGGCTGGCAGCAGAGTTGCCCGGACAATCCCAGGCCTGGACGGTAAAGCAAGCCCCCTTGAATTTATTAATGATCTGAATGGTGAAAAAGAGCGAGTCTGAACACGGCTTAAGGGGGTGAATACTGCATGTGGAATCATTGATCGAGTCGATCTTGATGACCGAGGAATCCGGCACTGGCCAGCAGTTCTCTATACCCGTCAGCAATATCGAATCGATGCCTCGATCCCACGGCTTGGTTTCGCTTACGTTAACCAGCCAACTATTATTAATGGGCGTTTGAACGGTCACGACCGGCGGTGTCGTATCGTTGATGGTACAATACGTGATGGTATCGAACGTTGAATGCCCGGAATCATCCGTAGCCTCAATATAGATCGATCCGTTCTTGAAAGAATCGATCACACAGGTCGTGAATGTATCTACCTTCATCCCGATCGTAACTGGTTGATCGAAGAAGGTCATGTTGAGTGAGCTAACAGCCGTGATCGACTTCAGTCCGGCATCATGCTGTAAGCCATTCATAACGGAATCCGTCACCACCCATTGGCTGCACTTGAATTCGCACGCAGAATTCGTAGGGTCACCAAAATTGTGCTCGTTCTGATTCAAAAGCCGGAAACGCGGCGGCAGCGTATCTCGGAATCCTGGCGGTTGGCACGAACTAAAGCATATCGTATCGTAACTTACATTACCGGCGCAATCCGTAAATGTAAAATAAACGCACGGCGCAACAAGCGTATCTTTTTGTGTAACAGCGATCGGCACCACCGAAGCCGTACAGGGCGAAAAAGTACCTATGCTGACTTGTACTGTATTGTTATTAGGCAATGCGAACCAGGTGATACTTTGCAAGCCCTGATCGCTTTGCCGATTATCGTAAACGGAATCGCTATAACTGACCGTGTCATTGCAGTGATTCAAAGCCCCAAAACGCTTATGCGGCGTATGTGCCGGCGGCAGCACATCTTTGTTCTGACAATCGACAATGATCGGACAGATATAAGTTCCGTTCTGACAAGCGGTCGGACCTACGCCGCCCGCCGAAACTGAAAAAGCGATGTCGTAACTCGAATCGGTCGAGCAATTAACAAGAGCAGAAGGGTTAACGAGAATCGTGTCCTCCCACGTAATAGAAGAAGACTGCCTTCCCGCAACAGTCGAGCCCATCAGGTTATGTGTCTGGGAATAGACAGGGGGAGGAGGATTAGGAGAAACGATCTGGATTGGGCCTGGATTAACTTGAGGAGGGGTAGGTGTTATCGACTGCGTTCCAGAAGCACCGCTGGCACTGCTTCCCTGAGTGTTCCATATAATGCCATCCACAGGAAAATGAGGAGGATTATAGGCCCCATTCCACCGAATATGCTGTGGATGAATAAGCATAGCATCAAGATTTCCAAAGCAGATCGGCTGGCAACCACCGCTTCCGTAACTACAACGTCCAAGTTCAACGGTAGTATTTGGATCCGCACCATTTTGTGGCCATTGAACGAGCAATGCCTCATCTCCTATTGGATTGTAAACCGTGCCAACATTTGGAGCACCCCACGTCCAGCCGGTTGCGATCTCTCTCCAATCTGTGTATGCAATAAGGGCAGGCTGCACGAGGCCCATCGGATCGGGCGACAGGGAGTCATTAAAAAATCCTTGAGATAGGAGCAGTGGAAAATTTCCACTATCTAACGGTTGCAACGTGGAAATAAAATAAGGCGGAATGTCATTAAGAGCATTTGGAAAATGATTCCACGCAGTGAACATATAACCGAATCGGGTCGTCACAGGAGCATTATCGTTGTTGTGATTCCCTTGTGAAAGGTCTATGTCCATCAGGTATTGCGCCTGAGCACCTACAAATACATTTTCATGATTACGAATCCTAAACCGGAACACGATCTGGCCTGAACCGACCGTTGTAAATAACACTGGATAAACATCTTGAATGATGTCAAAGGCGTTTGCTCCTTCAGGTTGCCAAACGGTTTCGATCGTATCCCCAATTTTTTTCGTCGTCCCGCCCTGAAGGAACTTTGTAGGATAGGCCGGCTGTGCGGTCGTATTAAGCCGAGACGTATTATTGGTATAAAATTTATTGTTTATATCGACTGTGAGAAAAGATGTTTGACCAGCGAAAAGGATACTCTCTTGATGAGCTGCGTCCAAATAAACTGTGACCAAGCCCGAACCATCTCTCGGCACATCCGCCTCGACGAATGCATTCCCAGTGGTATACGATTGGGCGTATCCGGTGGTAGAACAAAAAACGAGCGTAGCAACCAGCCAAAGCCACGGGCTTTGTGCAGAGCGGGATATCCGCTTGGAGAGTGAAAAGAGAAAAGAGGAAAGCATCTGAGAATTTCGCGTGGGACGCGCGCACTATTTTTAATTAAGCTGAAATTTAATGAGCGCCGAAGCATAGAGCGAGCCGATCTTCCAGTCCGAGCCGCCCGTGCTGCCAGCAGCATTCAGAGGGAAATCATACGTTATTAGCGGCGAAAAGATGGAACGCTCAGAGATCTGGATATTATATCCGGCAGAAAGAAGAAGCCCCAGCCGAAGCGAACTCGCAGTTGTTGAAATACCGATATCTTGCGAGAGTGTGCCGTTCGTGAACGTCAAGTTATTATCTGTTTGTCCACGTATGAAGGCACTTGATCCTTCGGGCAATTCTCGAGTTTGACTGAAGCTTTTCGACATAAGAAATCCAACGTCAAGCCCCGCCTGAACAAATGGGCCCATCCGGAAAAATTGGTATTGCAGGTAAGGAGCGAAATCAAGGTAAGTCGTTTTGATGTTCGCAACGCGGTTATCACTCATCGGGACGGTAGTATCTTCATTGGCGGTATTTGGAATAGGAATAACGACCAATTCACCGTAGGGTATGGTTGCCGAGAAATTCTTGAAGTCAATGCCACCTTTGATACCGATCGCCCATTCGTAATCGAGAGGCAATTCGAAAAAAAGCTGAGCAAGAAAGCCTTTGCCACTCCCACCCGTAAACTGTGACCCACAGTTACAGTCGAGCGTGCCCATTTCGGAGTGCTGCCCGATCCCGATCTCGACTCCAGCCAACGGCGGTGGCGCGCCAGGGCCGAAAAGATCGCCACGGCTGAGTATCTGCGCCTGAGACACCGATGAAAACGTCAGCACGGCAAACGCGATAAGAAAAAGAGCGGAAAAACGATTTGTAATATTATATTTCATACTTTTCTCGTTAGTCCTTCCTTCCAACAATTCTGACTTCCACGCGCCGGTTCTTTGCCAGATCGTTCGGATCGAGCTGATGTGATTTACCGTAACCTTGTACGACGGCAATTTGCTCGCGTGGCACCAATTGACCCAGCAGGTAATCTTCTACCGATTTGGCACGGCGCTCCGAAAGAGCCTGATTGTATGCGATAGAGCCAGTCGAATCGGTATGACCGTTGATCTCGAAACGAACGCTCGGATTTACCTTCACCTGCTCGATGAAACGAGGTATTTTTGCTAATTCTTCGGGTTTGATGTCGGATTTATCGACATCAAAATAGATCACGAATCCCTGAACAGCCACCGGTGTCAGGCGAATTTCTTTTTGGATGGAGATCAGCTTCTCACGCGCTGCGGGAACATCAATCTTATCCTCGAACGGTTCAAAATCCGGCACATTCGTGGAAATGCGGTAGGAAATTAGAGGATTGACGTTAAAGGAAAAGGCACCGGTCGCAGGATCGGTTTGGACAGAAACTGGTGGAGCACCGCCTGCCAGTTGTTCGAGCACAACCGTCGCTTTCATTGGCGCATTCTTTTCATAGGAGTTTGTCACGTGCCCAAAGATCCGCGCATGGGATGGAGCAAGCGTAATATCCTGTGTCATCACCGGCTGTGCATCGGTCGATGGAGCCTGAATTTCAAGCGAGTTCGATACGTAGTTCTCCGCGCCTGCACTGACATGCACAAGGCTTCCAGCAAGCACTTTTACGCTATATGCCGGCCCCGTCACATCGTTCGAAAGAGCCTGGCTGTTGTTGGAAAACGAAATCCCTATTTCTGGCCTCGATGTGATCGGCTGATTGGTCTCGGCATCTAGGATGCGGCCAGTGAGCGTCACATAGATGGGTTTTGGCGGCGGGGGCTGGACAAATACTCGGTATAGATCGTATCCGCCATTTCCGCCGGGCCGGTCGCTCGAAAAATAGACGGAATTATCGTTCTGGGGTACATAAAAGAAGAGATCGTTATTCTTCGAGTTCACCGCAGGGCCAAGATTTTTTGGCTCTGTCCACTCATTTTCTCCCTGGCGGTGCGTGACATAAATATCGTATCCTCCCATCCCGCCAGAAAGACCGTTGGCAGCGAAATAGAGCGTCTGGTTATCGCTTGCAATGAACGGCGAAAGTTCATTGCCGCCTGTATTAAAACTTAAGTTAACCGGTGCACCCCATTTACCATCGACTGATTTGGAGCACATGTAAATATCGATGCCGCCACGACCACCTTTGCGGTCGCTGGCAAAGAATAGCAACTGACCGTCCTGACTTATACATGGCTGGCCTTCCCACCATTCGCTGTTGATCGGTGCTCCAAGCGGAGTGAGATTATCCAGCTTGCCATTGATGAACTGCCCCTGATAAATATCGCAGGATTGCAAAATGGCGTCAGGCCGGTTGCAAATTCCAACAACGGCCGTCACACCATCGCCGGCGATCGAAAGCGAGCTGATGTTCTGCTTATCTGGTAGCTCTGCAAATACCGATGGTGCCCCCCAATGCGCCGAATGATCTTTGTCATCGGTCGGTGCAAGGCGTTTGGCGGAATAAAGCACTTGCTTGCCCGACCGTGAACTCGTGAAATAGATCGAGCCATCCGCCGGGGAAACAAACATGGTTGCATCATCGCCAAGCGAGTTGAGATCCTTCAGGTTCTCGAACCGGACATCACCCTTCGCGGCGTTGAGCACTTTGTTCGCGCTGGAATCGGGAACCGAGGCAGGCTGCGCCGCGAGCGGACGTACTCCGAACGAGGCCAGCGTAAGGAACGCAGGAACCAATAGCAAGAGGATCCGAGCGATAGGAACAGGGACGAGGTTAGGCCAAAACGCATCGAGGGTGATGCTGGTGCGTTCCGCCATTCGAAGGCGGTATTTCTGAAACGTCAATTGTTGCATCGATTGCGATCACGGTACATCCATGAAGAACAACAGTCAGCGGCCAGGGGCGAAGAACGCATTGTTCGCATGATAGGTCATGCTTGTAATGCAAACATCTTGGGAGATGCTTATAGCACGCTGAATGCAGCATTCGGGGTTTCGGACTTTCCGAAACCTTGTGCTGTATAACAACAAGAGAGTAAAAGCGTTTCGGGCAAAACCAGCATTACTAAATCATTTCCGGCACGCCGTCGTGAATGTGAAGGCATACGCTCCGAAGCTCGGCGTCGTGGCCGTTAGTTTGAGGCTATGGCGGCCGAAGTCTGTATTATTCGTAATGCGATACATTCGGGCATTCTGCACACGAAGGAACGTCTTCCCGTTTTCTTCCTGAACATCTTCGCCTCGATCGGCTTTCGGAAGAGGCTTGCCATCCTGCGTAACCATCACTTTGAACCCGCTTTCAGCCAGCGGATGAATGACAAGATTTGCTTCCTTCGCCTGGTAATCGAAGACAAGGCTTGCGTCCGATTTTCCACTGGGCTGGGCGTATTCATTTTTCACCGTCCATTTTCCATCGAGGTAAAGCAGATCTTTCTTCATCATCTTCGGAAGCTGATACACGCGTGGAGCATTACTGGTGTCTTCTACCCCGTTGCCGAGGTGATTTCGTGAAAAACCAACATACGTTTCAGGAGTTGGTCGATAACAAACCGCTCCCGGCTTATCGGTTTCTCGAACGGGCGCAAGCGGCACCGGTACATCGATCGTGCTATCGCGTTCGAGCAGAATTTTTTGCAGAAATGCTTCGAACGATTCATAATCGCCTTCGCCAAAATGCTCGGCGCGTAGAACGCCATTTTTATCGAACAAATATTTCGCGGGCCAATATTGGTTGGCAAGCGAGTTCCATATCTCGTAGTCGTTATCTGCGATAATTGGATAATCGAGTCCGAATTGCTTCACCGCGCTATCCAAGTTTTTGGGATCTTTCTCGAAATCGAATTCCGGCGAATGAACGCCGATGATCACCAACCCCTTATCTTTATATCGATCGTTCCATGCTTTAATATAAGGCAGCGTTTGAATGCAATTTATGCACGTATAATCCCAAATATCAACAAGAACTACTTTGCCTTTCAGCGAATCGCGGAGAAATTCCGGCGTCACTCCGATATAACGATCCGAAACATAGGTTAATGGCAACGGCGGCATGTGAACATGCTGGCTGCCGATGTCCTCGATCTCTTTCGCAAGCGTTGCTCGTTCGGGCGGGAATTTATCTTTTGGCACGCTTTGTCCCTTTCCGCATGATGTGATAAAAATACTACTTGTGACGACGACCGCCAGCCACAATGCCCGGTACCGATGGTTTGGTGCGTGAAACATATTCATTCCCTGTAATATAAAATCTCCAAAGATGTTCCTGAGCGACATTGATGCCTATACGGGTCGAAACTCCGATATGATTCGCAGGAATTGGGCTTTCGCCACGCGTAAGGAAAAGCATATCACTTTCGATAAGGTCGATGCCGTTCTCGTTTCGCGAAAGGGACATTGCCTGGCATAGCTTACCCGGTCCATTCGTAATATCCCGATCTCGAATTGCTTTCGCGCGTAACATCCGCATCGTTTCCATACCTTTTACCGGCTCGATCGCACGAACAAGCACGGCTTCCGCGACGCCTTCCTCATTCGCGGTTATATTGAAGCAATGGTGCATTCCATACGTAAAATAAATGTACGAAAACCCTCCTTCGCCGAACATCACAGCATTGCGAGGAGTCTTACCACGAAAGGCGTGGCACGCTTCATCGCCAACGCAGTATGCTTCGGTTTCCACGATCTTGCCGATCAGTTCTTCGCCATCCAAAACGCGATGCAAGTATGCGCCAAGAATATCTTTCGCAACGATCGTGCTGGGTTGACGAAAGAATGCGCGGGGGAATCGTTTATTCGTCAATTAATTCCTCCAAGCCTTCACAAACTTTTTTCTCTTGGGATCCCAGATCAATCCATACCAATAATCGCGGCTATGGAAAACGCTATACATCACGCGTGGCTGACGAAAGATCTCAGAAGCATCCGGCGAATGGGGCTTGATGTCCGCCTGTGTAACTCTTGCCATCATCTCACTAAAATCATTTGAATCGACCACTTCGAAATTCTCATTCGCAAAAAAAACGGTAACGATGGTTCGCAACCGTTTGAGCTTAATACTGTCGGGTAAATGATCTGCCGTATCGAAATAACCACCCGCCAGCCACGAATCTTGGAACAGCATCTTCCCTTTTGATCTGACGGTGAAAATTAGCTTGGTATCATCAACTTTTCCTTTCACATATCCTTCCAGACGGAGTACTTCGGGAATGCTATCGCCGGTCAGATCGAGCGAACGTTGTGTGGCAAGCTGTTTCGTTCGCTGGAACCGGCGCTCGTCTTCCAGCTGAAGTGCTCGGTCAATGGAATCGAGTTTGAGAAGAGAATCGATATAGTGAGCGGGTACGTGAAGAGAATCGATGCTGGCATGTTTCTCTTGTGCAGAAGCAGGAAAGTAATAAGTAAAAAGTAATAAGTAAGAGAATAAAATTATTTTCCAAAATCTATATTTTTCGTTCATCCCACTTCTTACTTATTACCTTTTACTTATTACTTAGTCTCCCACACCACTACAAATTTCTTCTCCGAAGGCAGCCATACAATTCCCTTCGAGCCACGCGTCCCTTCGTAAAAATCGAACATCGTCTCACCGGAGCGAGTGAGCAATGCCATCTCCGGCGATTGCGGCTGGACTTCCACCCAATGCGGCCAATGCTGATTGGTTAAAGAATCGGTATGAACGAACGCGCCGGAACTGAAGAAGCGGTCAAGTTCCGAACGAACAAGTCTCTTCCGTTCATCGGCATTCAGTTCCGGACGATCTTTGAAATATTCAGAGAGTGCCCATTCCTCGTGATAGCACACTATATCATGCCGTGTGATCTCGAATAGGACTGAATCGCGATCGATGTCTGGCCCAGTGCGAATGAGGCGCAATTGATCGGGCGTTCCATCGTTCTGCAAATCAAAATGACGCTGGCGCTCGAAATGGCGCGCGGAGTCTGCAGGCTGCCAAACATCAACGTCATCGCCCTCGCCTTCTTCATCCACGCCGTTCGTGCCGACCCAATAGAGGGTGTAATCGCCAATGCCGATCGTCGGAGGGTAACGGTAAACGATCTTTTCTGAACGCGCACCAACTGCGATGAAATATCCCTTTCCGTTATCATTCCGATAAAGGTCTATCGGGTCGATCTGATTGGGAATGTAATTGCGAATGGAATCATACAGATACGCCTCCGTCGTTTCCGGATAGCGGTGCTTCGACTCATAATAAAAATGCAACCCTTGCTGAATTTGCGCCATCACATCCCGCGCCGTCTGCACCGAAGCCCGGCTTTTCGCAGAAACATCGATCTCTCGGAAACCAACATCCTTACAGCCAGACATGGCAAGTGCGGCAAACAGTAAAATAACGAACGCTTTCGAATAAGATCTCATCGGAGATTCAAACGCAGGGAGTAAGATGAATCATTTCAAAGAAGAGCATTTGTATACACCGGGCTTCAACCCGTCAATCAATGTCCGACGATCGCAAAAAAATGCACCTGCCCGCCATGCTCCGTTTGCAAGTGCGCGAAGTAGACACCATTTTGAAGCGATTCCGGTAATTCAATGCGGCTCGCCCCTGAATTAACTGAAGCATGATAAACGGTAACACCCAAAGCATTCATCACATCGAGCACACCGCTTGGTTCGGTTGACACTATAAGGCTTGTTCTAACACCATCATTCACCACTCGTAAGGTGGCAGCGGGAACTGCCGGCGGCGCTGCCTTCACCGCATCAACGCACAGGCCGAAATAATCGCAAAGGACGCGGGTGAGAAAGAGAGAGTAATAACTTCCAATGATCTGTTCGTCCGAATGATGTACGACCGCTCGAATAGAACGGTCGGATGGCACCCACGCAAAAATATAATCTGCGTCCGCGCTTGCAAATAGAACTGGAGAAATATTTCCACGCGGGAAATAATCTCCATCCTCTCCAAACGGATCTTGTGCCCACGAAGTATCAATCCCTTTGGTAAACTCTGAATCAACTCCATGAACCCTATAATAAGAAACTTCGATTGCATCTAATCCCTCAAACTGTAAACCCATGAATCGCCATAACGTATCGTAAAGAAGAGTATCAGGGTATTGCATTCCGCTTAAGAAAAATCCGCCTTCGGCATAGAGTCTTCCACCATTCTTCAGATAATCAATAAGTCTAAATTCATCTTCTATTGAAATGGTATCTCTCGGTGCTTCATTTCGGCTTTCCACAAAAAGGAGTATCGCATCGTATTGTGAAATATTGGGAGGCAACGAAGACATTGAATCGATAGTACCCGAGTAAATACTGGGCAATAATGCTTCAACCCTATCTTCGGCTCGCCAGATCGAATCCCGAATAATCAATATCTTCGCATGCAACCCTTGCGCACCAACCGGCGCGAGCGGAAACATTAGAAAAAGGAAAAGTGTGAAGACTCTTTTCATAAAAATACTTCAACTTTACAAAACACTGCGGCGCGAAGAAGGTTGCGGCTTCCTAAAACACAAACGCCAACGAGTAACGAACAGTCCGCTCGTTACTTGTGGTTTGCTACTTCGCAACAGCCCTGACGTTCTTCCGTTTTGCAGGAAGTGACCGAGCTTTCTTGCTCCGTGGCATCATCTGAGAAGCTTGCTTGGTTTCTTTTACGCGCAACCCTTTGAGAAAGGCGCTGAATGCCCTATCCCGCTCAGGATTTCGCGGGCCGTTAACGACCTCAAAATCAGCGTGTTTAAGTGCCTCAAAATCTATCTCTATCATGTTCGAAGTTCGGAAAATATTGCCCGATGAGTTTGATTGCTTCGGGCATATTAATAAACATGCGATTGGCTGTAAATAGTTGTGCTCCGAGCATCTTTTGGTAGTGTTCGATTAATCGGGTTTTTGCATCGAAAGCAATGACACCCGAATAACCCTTTTCAAACGATGCCTTACAGAGGAATGCAACCAGATTTCCCAATACTCCGTCGAAAAGTTTGTCACGTCCTTTATTAAAAGGTGCGCTTTCGATCAAATGCATAAACAGGTGATCCCGCTCATCGGACGCACTTACCAAACCGTGCCACGTCGAAGGATTTCCCTTTGCTATGAGAGCGTATATTTCCGTATCCGACTTGTGGAACTCTTTGTGCCAATCGAATTGCCATTCCAAGCCCCTCAGAATCGTCGCATCGCCCGTACTCAACCTCAAGATTTCCGTTTCTACATTCTCTCCGGTGAGTGTATTTTCGATTG
>Ga0206934_1062_pt1 | contig 32053 bp, 25 predicted proteins | sample Alteio_BWOrgHeat_16_FD_152932 | JGI IMG/M metagenome (GOLD analysis project Ga0206934, IMG submission 152932) | Enriched cells from forest soil in Barre Woods Harvard Forest LTER site, Petersham, Massachusetts, United States -... | ecosystem: Environmental > Terrestrial > Soil > Temperate forest >...
TGGGAGAAACAGATAGAAAAAGGCTGCGACAGAATGTCGATCTCGCCTGATGGGCTCACCATGTACCTGCCCTCGCTCGAGAACGATACCTGGAACGTGGTTGATTGCAAAACCGGCAACATTATCACCAGGATCACCGGTTTCAAAAGATCGCATAATACCGACTATGGATCTTCCGGAAGGCATGTTTACCTCGACGATATTGGCTCACCCATTCTCAAAATTGCCGACACCAAAACAAATACTGTTTCGGGCGAAGTTGGACCTTTCTCCAATTTTATAAGGCCATTTGTGGTAAACGGGCGTGAAACGCGGGTTTATGTTACCGTAGACAGTTTGCTTGGCTTTGAAGTTGGGGATATCAAAACAGGCAAGAAAATAGCCAGAGTAACCGTTGAGGGCTGGGAACCCGGGCCGGTAAGGCGCCACGGAAACCCGAGTCACGGTATTGGGCTGACGCTTGACGAAAAGGAATTATGGCTCTGCGATGGGCATAATATGCGCCTGCATGTTTTTAAAGCGAGCGAGCCATATCAACAATTAACTACCATAGCGTTGCAGGATATGCCGGGCTGGATCACTTTTAGCATCGACGGCAAATACGTTTACCCTTCCAGCGGCGAGGTGATCGACGTAAAAACGCGGAAAATACTGACCACGCTTAAGGATGAATTTAATAATAACGTGGAAAGCGAAAAGCTGGTAGAAGTTGATTTCGCCAACGGCAAACCGGCAAAAGCGGGAGACCAGTTCGCAAACGGGGCGGTTAAATAATCAAACCCCGCTAAATATCGAAAACCCGCCGTCTACCGTGATCATAGCGCCTGTTACAAACTTTGATGCATCGCTCAGCAGCCATACCAATGCGCCAATCAGTTCATCAGGATGGCCAAAACGTTTAAATGGTGTATTGCGTATTACCGATTCGCCACGGGGCGTATAGCCCCCTTCGGGTTTGGTGAGCAGATTCCGGTTTTGCTCGGTCAGGAAAAAACCGGGCGCTATAGCATTCATGCGTATGGTATCACCGTAACGATTAGCCAGCTCTACAGCAAACCATTGATTATAGCAATCCATAGCCGCTTTGCCCATATTATAGCCCAGCACTTTGGTAACCGCGCGCTTGGAGTTCATGGATGAAATATTGACGATGGTTCCCTTCCCTGTTTTTGCGATTTCGGGGCCGAATACTTGTGTCGGCAATAAGGTTCCCCAAAGGTTCAGGTCGAGCACTTTTTTCATGCCGTCCAGGTTCATCTTAAACAAATCTTCCTCCGGCTGTAACACGCCTTCGGGCATGTTACCTCCTGCCCCATTCACCAGGCCATCTATCCTGCCGAAAGCGGTAAGCACCTGTTCCTTTGCGGCTGTCAGCTGATCCCCGTTAAGCACATCAGCAACCAGTGCAATAGCTTGCCCCCCATTTTGCCGGATGGTTTCGGCGCGTTCGTTGGCAACCGCCTCATTTCGGCCCAATATGCCGGCGATGCCGCCGGCTTCAGCAATGCCTTTAATAAATGAATGTCCTAAAATGCCGGTCCCGCCTGTTACAATGATCACCTTGCCTTTCAGCGAAAAACTATCTGCCATCTGCTTTTATTTTATATCGCTGATCGCGATCATATCCATATCAGTATAATCTGAATTCTCACCGGCCATCCCCCAGATAAAGCTGTAGCTTGCCGTACCGCTTCCTGAGTGTATGCTCCACGGCGGCGAGATCACCGCTTCATAATTGTTCATGGTAATATGCCGGGTCTCGTTCCCCTCGCCCATATAATGAAATACTTTCTGCCCTTCGGGGAGGTCAAAATAAAAATACGCTTCTGTTCGACGGTCATGTGTGTGGGGCGGCATGGTGTTCCACACACTACCTTCGTGCAATATGGTGAGCCCCATCACCAGTTGGCAGCTTTTGATACCATCAAGGTGAATGTATTTATTGATGGTGCGCCGGTTTGCTGTTGAAGCATCGCCGGTGTTTACTTTAGCTGCTTCAGCGTGGCTCATAACGGCTGTGGGGTAATTGGTATGCGCCGGCGCGGATAGTATATAAAATGTTGCCGGATGATCCGGGGTTTTGCTCGAGAAAATGATGCTTTGCACTCCCTTGCCTGCATACAGGCAATCCAGCTTGTTAACCGGGTAAGTTTCGCCATCAACAATTACTTCCCCGTCGCCTGCTACATTGATGATACCGATCTCCCGTCGTTCCAAAAAATATTTCGCGCGCAGGTTGGGGTAATTTTCCAGTTCGAGCTTTTGATCAACCGGGCGGGCTGCACCAACAATCAACCTGTCGTAATGGGTATAAACACAATTGAGTTTTCCGGGTTCCGCAATTTGGTCTATCAAGAACCTCTCCCTTACCTGGCCGGTTTGATAAGATTTGAAATCTTCGGGATGAACGCTGTGGAGTATTTTCAAAATTTTTGGAGCTATTGTATGCTGTACACAAACTTGCAAAAGATTAAATATTTACCAAACATTAATTTTTATTTTACAAATAATAGCTTTGCTACACCAATTAGCACCCCGACTGATGAAAACACTTCGTTTTATTTCGTTAATATCCGTTATCGCCCTGGCAGCTAATTTGTCAAAGGCGCAACAATGGACCGATGCCTCGGCAAAAAAATGGGTTAAAAGTCGTGAATGGGCCAATGGATCCAATCTCAAATTAAGCAAAACGGTTAACGCCGTCGAGTTTGCAAAGCAATACCATACCAACAAAGCGTGGTGGGATAAGGCGATCGCCTTTTTGAATGACAAAAGACTGGATACCTTAAAGCCCGGCAAATATGTGATCGACGGTGATAACGTATATGCCATGATAACCGAGGGACCGATAAAGGATATGGATAAAACGGGTTGGGAATCGCATCGGAATTATATCGACCTGCATTATGTGATCAGCGGAAAAGAAAAAATCGGGGTGGCCGATGCAACAACGGCAACGGTAACCAACCCCTACGATGCCACGAAGGATGTTGCTAACTATAACACCGAAGGCAAATTCTACGACGCCGAGCCCGGCGAATTCTTCCTCCTCTTTCCCGGCGATGCACACCGGCCGGGTATAAAAACGGGCGGGTTCGATAAAGATAAAAAGCTGGTAATCAAGATAAAATACACTTTATCTAACCTTTAAGGTTTTTATTGCGTATACAAGCCCGACGAGGAAAAACCAATTTTTAATATATCGATGCAAAACAGTGTTAAAATAAAAACTCGATGCAGCAAATATTTAATAGCCAATGAGAAAAATAGAGATGTTCCGGAACTTTTTATGGTTCCCGATCATAAGTATTACTCTTTTCAACATCACTTTCAAGATCCAGGATAAAACCTATCATGTTCCGAAGCTGCACTATATCGTTCTGATATCGCTGATCGTTATTTATTTGCTTTCCTTTCTGCTTAAAAAGCGCCGTTGAGCGTACTTTTTACAGGTTAAATAACCTCAATATCTCACTAATTCATTGATAGTTATGAATTTATCGTGCAAAAATATGCCGAAATAACCATAAAAACCTTAACCAAAGGCACTTAAATCGCGTAAAAAGCTTCGATACTAATTAATTCTACCTGTTGATTTTTTTAAGGATGCCGTCGAAGTTTTTGCTATCAATTGTTGCGATTTTATTAGTGATTCAATGCCGTGCAGCTAATTATTATTTTGCTGCAAACGGCAACGATGCCAATACAACTGCCCAGGCCCAGGTTAAAACTACCCCGTGGGCAACCATCACCAAGCTTAATTCATTTTTTGCCAGCTTGAAACCAGGCGACTCGGTGTTATTCCGCCGCGGCGATACGTTTACAGGCACCATAACAGTTGCCGTTTCCGGCACCGCGGCACTTCCAATTGTGATTGCAGCGTACGGAACGGGCGCTAATCCTATTATCAGCGGCATGGTACCGGTTACAGGCTGGACAAGCGTTGGAACCAATATTTACCAGGGAAGCTGCCCGGGAGCCGGAACAACCGTCAATGTGGTTATGCTAAACGGTGTACCCCAAGCTATAGGAAGATGGCCAAACCTTAATGCAGCCAACGGCGGATATCTAAATGTCGACAGCCATGTAACTGATACCCAAATTACAAGCTCGGCGTTAAACACCGCGGTAAACTGGGCCGGGGCCGAAGTAGTGATCAGGAAAAATCACTGGATACTCGATCGCGGTACCATTAGTTCCAATACAGCTACGGTCATCAATTATACCGATGCGTCGCCCTATTCGCCTACCAACAACTTTGGTTTTTTTATACAAAACAGCCCCAATACGCTCGATCAGCAAGGCGAATGGTACTTTAACCCTACCGCCAAAACCTTGCAAATATATACCACTACCGCACCTACCAACACCAGCGTGACGGTTAGCAGTACAGCCTACCTGGTAACCTCAGCCAGCAAAAGCTACATTACTTTTAGCGGAATTACCTTTATTGGCGCAAACAGCTGGATTTTTAACATCAATACAGCTACCGGGTTCACCATTAAAAATTGTGTTTTGAACGGCGCCGGTCAAAATGGAGTTAAAGCGGTTACTACCACGCGCCTTATTGTAGACCACACTACGATAAAGAATGTTAATAATCTTGGTATCAGTAATACTGCCGCTTCCTATAGTCAATTCACAAACGATACCGTCATGAATGTCGGCTCCATTGGCGGAATGGGGCTATCCGGAGATGGCACCTACGAAGGTATCCAAATGAATGGAAAGAGCGCATTGATTACCAATAATTATGTTGCTAATATTGGTTACGATGGAATCGATTTTTCCCAGGGCGATAGTACGATCGTAAAAAATAACTACGTTAAAAACTTCGAAATGGTGAAGGACGACGGCGGAGGTATTTACACCTATGCCGCCCAGGTAGACAGCAATACCAATTTTTATGGTTTGCAAATCGTAAATAATATTGTTGAAAGCAGTGGCGCCGGGCCTACGTATGGTGTCCCGGGCACGGGCCCGTCATACGCAGCCGGTATTTACCTTGATGCTAACTGCACAGGCATTACTATTAGCGGCAACTCGGTTTCGGGTTCGCTGAGCGGCCTGTTCATACACGAGAGCCGTAATATCATTATTTCAAATAATACGTTATTTAACAACGGAGCGCAGCTCTATTTTTCGCACAACACCACCAATTTTGCTACAAAAAACAATACCACATCGGGAAACATTATTTATTCAAAATACAGTACCCAGATAACCCTGGGGATGATAACGCTCAATGTGGGTGTACAAACGTTTAGTACATTTAACAACAATTATTACAACAGCAGTATTAACAATATATTTAATATCAGTGCCAACGGCAAGTGGTTAAACCTGGCGCTATGGCAGTACCTATATAATAGAGACCTCACGTCGACCGATCTGCCCAAAATACCGGCGTGGACCGTGGTGATGCCTTCAAAACGCAGCCTTTTTACAAATTCCACTTTTACGTCCAATGTAACCAACGCACTAACGTGGTCGGCAGCAGGTAATTTTGTTGGAGCGTGGGACAATACAAATGTTCTTGACGGCGGGTCGTTTAAAACAAGTTTTTCTTCTCAATCGGGTTCGGCGTCTAATAATCCGTCAATGCAATTTAAAGTAGGCGCGGTAACTGCAGGTACTGTTTACATGCTTAAATTCAGCCTCAAATCTACCCATGCAAAAAGGAGAGTAATGGTTAGTCTTCAGAATAACGCGAGTCCTTATAATGGGTTAACCCCATTGCAATACTTTACACTGGATAGCGTAAGAGCCGAAAACACTATTATGATAACGCCAACCGCTGCCTGTGCCAGTACTATCGTGGTGCTGCGTCTCGAAAATGAGGACGTAACCACCTATGTTGATAATTTTGGTTTTTATGCCACCACTTCTACAGCAATCGACCCTTCGACACAAATTGTTTATAAAACCAACCCCTCTACAACGGCCATTAGCATACCGCTGGCCGGCTCGTATTACGATGCCAAGGGAGTAAAATATACCGGCAATGCTACGGTTCCGGCCTACGGCTCGGTACTATTATTTAAAAGATCGGATACTTCAGTTACCGCGCCACCGGTTATTTATACCGCGCCTAATGCGTCGAAGGATTATATCGCCTTCAGCTCGGTACAGAAAAACCCAATTAATGTAAGCGTGTATCCAAACCCGGCTTCCGACTATATCATGATTAACTTCAATAATTCGGATTCAAAGGATCTTACCATCAGGCTAATGAACACGGCCGGTGATGTCATCATGAACCAGCAGGTGCAGGTAAGCGATTCAAACTACCGGCTCGATCTGACGCAAAAACCCAAACCGGGTTGCTACTTCCTGCAAGTGACGGGCAGCGGCTTTACGCAAACCAGTAAGGTGATCATTATTTAGATCGGCTATTGGGGCTTTTAAATTTCTAAGCAAACTCTTTTTTCCAACGGGATAAAAATTTATCTTCGTAGGTGATAAATAGGCCTTTTTGCAGCTTATTTAAACAAATCTTTGTCAATTGCGTATAAAGGTTAATTAAAAAGAATATCCACCTCAGCAAACAATAGCAGAATAAATGAAAAAAGCATTAGTTACCGGTATCACCGGGCAGGACGGCGCTTACCTGGCCGAATTCCTGTTGAAAAAAGGCTATGAAGTACACGGTATTAAAAGACGTAGCTCATTATTCAACACCGATCGTATCGACCATTTGTACCAGGACCCGCACGAAACAGACGTAAAGTTCAAATTGCATTACGGCGACCTGTCCGATTCTACCAACCTCATTCGCATCATTCAGCAGGTTCAGCCTGACGAAATATATAACCTGGGCGCCATGTCGCATGTTAAGGTGAGTTTTGACACCCCGGAATATACGGCCAATGCCGACGGTATCGGTACGCTGCGCCTTCTTGAAGCCATCAGGATATTGGGATTAGAGAAGAAAACAAAAATATACCAGGCTTCCACTTCAGAATTATACGGTTTGGTGCAGGCAGTGCCTCAATCAGAGACTACGCCTTTCTATCCGCGTTCGCCATATGCGGTAGCAAAAATGTATGCGTATTGGATCACGGTTAACTATCGTGAAGCCTACGGCATGTTTGCCTGTAATGGTATTCTTTTTAACCACGAGAGCCCGCTGCGCGGCGAAACATTTGTAACACGTAAAATCACCCGCGCCACCGCCAAGATCGCTACCGGTCTGCAGCATTGTTTATTCCTGGGTAACCTGGATGCTCAGCGCGACTGGGGCCATGCGAAAGATTATATCGAGGCTATGTACCTGATACTACAACAGGAAACCCCTGAGGACTACGTGATCGCTACCGGTGTTACCACCCGTGTTCGCGAATTTGTTCGCATGTCATTTGCCGAGGTTGGTATCGAGGTGGAATTCAGAGGTGAAGGTGTTGAAGAAAAAGGCTATGTAGCAGCCTGCAGCAATCCCGATTATCAGCTGGAGATTGGCAAACAGGTGGTTGCTGTGGATCCTAAATACTTCCGCCCTACTGAAGTCGATTTATTGATCGGCGATCCTACCAAATCGCAAACTAAGTTAGGCTGGAAGCCCAAATACGACCTCGCTGCGTTGGTGGCCGAAATGGTTGCCGCCGATGTTGAACACTTCAGAAAAGAAAAGCTGCTGAAAGAATATGGCTACGCCATCAAGAATCAGTTTGAATAAACGCCCTTTAGCATATTCTTAATATAGAAGCCCTTATGAATTTTAGTCATAAGGGCTTTTTTTCTTTTATCGCTGATTTCGAACCGGCTTTGGATCTTGCTTAAATGGACAACCCTCACCTTGTGATGCCGCTAACCCGGTGGTTGGGGGCCCAAAGATGAGGGTCTAAGATTATTACAAATAAAACAGTACTGCTTACTATTTGTTTTAGTAGGCCATTTTATCACCTGCTACCGATTTCAAAACGGTGTTGGCGATAATTTTGACATCCAGCAGGAAGGTCCAGTTTTCAAGATACCAAACGTCGGCTTCCACACGCTCAAGCATTGCTTCGGTGGTCTTGGTCTCGCCACGCAATCCATTGATCTGGGCCCAGCCCGTGATACCCGGCTTCAGGAAGTGGCGTACCATAAACTGATCGATCAGCTGCGAATACTGCTCGGTGTGGGTCAGCATGTGAGGACGCGGCCCTACTACCGACATATTGCCCAGCAATACGTTAAAGAACTGCGGAAGCTCGTCAAGGCTCGTTTTGCGCATAAAGGTTCCTACTTTGGTGATACGCGGATCGCCCAACGTAGCCTGCCTGTGCTCAAGGTCCTTATTTATCCGCATACTCCTGAACTTATAGCAAAGGAAAGCGTGGTTGTCGCGGCCGGAACGCATTTGTTTAAAGAAGATAGGCCCTTTAGATTCCAGTTTTACCAATATCGCCAGGATAGGGAACAACCAGCTGAATACAAACAGGATAACTGCCAGCGAGAACACGATATCGAACGCGCGCTTCAGCGCCCTGTTCAGAATATTTTCCAAAGGCTCGGCCCTAACCGAAAGGATCGGGATGTTACCCAGGTTTTGCAGGTACGAAGTGTTTTTAAAGTATTCGTGATATTCGGGAACGATCTTAAACCGGATCAGGTTTTTGTCCGAATCTGACATTAAACGTTCGATGGTTTTATGCTCTGAGTAAGGCAATGCGCAAAATATCTCATCAACATTGTTTTTGAGCACATAATCCATACACAGGCTGGTGTTGCCCAGGTAAAGATGCTTTTGACTCACCCGTGAAGGTTCATCGTCAAAGAAACCCAGCATATCATAGCCCTTAAGTACTTTGTTGCTAAACTGGTTATATAACTCATTGCCGGCGCGGCTCGCTCCTACTATGATTGCTTTACGCGAGTTGCTCATCAGCACACGGTCGCTCTTGCGTATGGCAAAGAAGACAACTTTCCACGCGCCGAGCAGCATGCCAAATAACGACATTGAATAAAATAAGTACTCTTTAGTAATGAAATAAGTTTTTGTACCAATAACGAGCAGGATGATAAAGCAAATAAGACTTAAATATAAAAGGTAAGTTTTGATTGCGCTGCGGTAAACCTTTGCATCATCCTCAGTAGCTGAATTGTAAAGGCTTGTGATATTAGAAGACAAAAGCCACAAAAGGTTAAAAACCAAAACTACCGGAAGATAGCTCTTATTGTTCATCCAGGGAATAAATGAACTATCCAGTAAATTATACACTACGATCAGCGAAACGTTCAGGACCAGGTAGTCCAGCGTCAGGTTTATCGCGTTGTAAAATTGTTTGTACCTGTGTACCATATTTTCAAGGTTTTGTGCTTAGTGATATGCAATAACTATGCTCAAAATCGGTGTTTGACTGTTAACTGTGCCTTTTTCGCCATTTGTAGTACTTTCACGTATGTACAATGCGTAAAAACACCCATTTGTTTAAAGAATTAATACTTTTTACTCACAATTATTAATTTCTTCTAAATTAAACTATGTGCAATAAACTCCCCATCTGAGCAATTTAATACATGGTAAATTATGCCTATAAAATCTATTAATTTAATAGATTTTACCAACAAAAACCCCCTTTCCTTAGCTGAATACGAATAAATGAATGTATTTACTAACAAAATAAAAATAGGATTTGATTAAAAAAAACTTACAAAATCGGGAACAATGAGTGTATAGAATTCTGTTCAGCTATTGTGCTGTTTTTTACGGAAGGGGCGCCGTATTGTTTCCCTTAAAAGCATCAGGCCGAAGGGAAAGCCGTAATATAAATATCGCCTGCTCATGCGCTTAGGTTCTTTGAGCAGGCGAATAAACCACTCGAGACCTATTTTTATCCAGAATTGTCCTGGCCGTTCTATGGTGCCTGCATAAAAATCGAACACGGCGCCTATCGAGCATATTACATTGGCGTTCAGTTGATCCCGTTGTTCATTGCTCCATTTCTCCTGTTTAGGTGCCGTCATACCGACAAATAATACATCAGGTTTGAACGCATTGACAGCGTTTATCATGCCCAGGTTGTCGGCCTCGTCGAACTGCGGTTTATAGGGCGGGGAATAAAATCCCGACCTCACTGCGGGAAACTCCCCATTAAGGCGCTTTTTTATAGCTGCAAGCGTATTCTCCGACGACCCGAGATAAAAACAACTCCCTCCTTCTTCCTGCAGCTTGCTCAGTAAATAATAATGAAGATCGGCCCCGGCTACTTTTTTAATTTTTTTCCCTTCAATCAACCGGGCAGCCACAACTACCCCAATGCCGTCGGGAAGCAAAACATCCGCATCCTGGAGCGCCTTTTTGAAGCCGGGGTCCTTCTCGGCCATAATATATGAATACTGATTGATGGTATTGACCAGGCTTTTCGATCCTGTTTGCAAAAATCCAATATCCGATGCCAGTATATCGTAATCAAAAAGATGTATGGTTTTAAAGGCGGACATTTTATGTTGGTATTATTCTAATTCAATTTTCGTTCAGGTACCCGAGCCAGCTTTTCATCGTGGCGTCGTCAAAATGGTCCGTCAGGGCACCATTCGCATCCAGGTCGGGGTGCAGCATAATCTCAATTACCGACTTCCGGCTGTGGTTTTTATACTCTAAAAACCTGCTTACCGTTTCAAAGCCTTCTGCATAATTAAGCCCCGCCCTTTTTACCAGGCCATTGATGTACCTGCGATAATAAAACTTCAGGTAACTGCCCTCATTGTAGGTTTGCGCCAGCCTGAGCTTGAGCTTATATCGCCCTGCAGCCACCATAAAAAGTTTGCGAAAAGCCGGTAAGGTATGCAGGTGCAGGTGCGAATCGAGGTGCACTATTTTTATTTTACTATCCAGCGCGCGTTCAATCTGTGCGCTTATCTCCTTAGCAAAAGCAGCTTTGCCAGCATCACTCAGCTTGATGAGCAGTTTATTGGTTTTATATACATCCCAGTTACCATGGGCATCCAAAAAGTCCTCCTTAAAATCCGTCAGCGGCCTGAATTGCGCCAGGTCCACATGCACGCCTATATTTTGTATAACAGGGTTTTGATGCACGAGGTTGACAGTCGCTTCAAATTCGGGCGTATCGGTCATTAAGGATGTACTGTTGATATACCCTTCCTGGTAGCACTTTAAAATAGCCTTGTTGACGGAATCACTAAAGCCCAGGTCGTCAGCGTTGGCTATGATGTTGGCGGAGATGGGCATAAAGGCTATTCCTTATTGATAGTTGTGTTTGTATAGCTGTTTGTGCTTTTCGAGATCTTCAGGCGAATCGAAGCGATCTTTCAGCTTTACCGCGGGGCTGCCGGCGTAGATCGAATACGGCTCAACGTCGCGGGTAACTATTGATCCCGAAGCAATGATGCTCCCGGTGCCTATCCACACCCCTCCCATCACAACCGTTCCGTAACCGATCCATACATCGTCTTCAACAATGATCACATCGTGCAGGCCGCGCCACTTATAGTCGTCATCGCGCACCTGGCTCGCAAAACGTATAGGCATGCCGGGCTGCTGAAAATTATGATCGTAGCGGCCTATCATGGCCACTTTGTTACCCAGCATTACGTGGTTGCCAATAATGCAATCGGTTTCTATCAGTGAGTCGCGGCCTATGTAAAAATGATCGCCGATAATAAGCGTGTCCCTCGCCCACAAGCTTACCCTTGCACCGGCGTGAAACCCTTTACCAATCTTAAATTTGTTCCATCTAACCTTTACCAGGTACTGGTCGCGCAATTTTTTCAAATAATCTATTAGCATATCACTTAAAAACCTTTCTGAGCATGGTATTGATCCGGTATTTTATCCGCTCGGCAATGCCCAATTTCTGTTGAAACTGTTTTTGATAATAGGGATGCGGCTCTGCTACAGCCGGGAAATTAAAATTAGTTGCCTGCCCCTCATCCAGTGACGGTGCAAAACGGTAAGCCCCCCCTTTGGTGTGTGTAGCGTACTCGTCGAAGCCGTTATTACGCACTTTTGAGTGAACCGGGTAAAGCGATAAGCCACCCGCTTTATACTGGTGATAAAACCAGCGTATCGCCCATGAATCGATCAAACCGTTAACTTGCCGGTGCAGCATAATATTCAGGTCCGTCCCTCCTTTGGCAAATTCCCGCTGTTGTTTTTTATCGGCCCTAAAACTATCATAATCCTTTACTGACCAATCAATTTCGGCCCAGCGGTCTTTCCAGGTAGCCCAGCCCCATGACCATCCTCTTTTTACAAAATAGGCATCATCGCTATCAGCCGGGCTTTGTTTGAAATCGAAAGAATAGCCCGATATCGAAAACACCTTTGGCTCGCCGGCATACTGCTCCAGCGCCTTGTTCATAAATGGCAGGAAATTGGGCGTGGTAAACAAATCGTCCTCCATCACAATCACCCGGTCCGAAAACTGCATTACCGAGGTTACCCCATCGATGATTGAATTGGCAAGGCCCTTATTTTTCTCCTGCTCGGTAATCTTAACGGATCTAAAGCCCGAAATAGTTTTAATAAACTCGCGTACTTTAGTAACCTGCTCCAGATCAGCTTCCTTTTTGCAGCCGTCCGAAAAAATATAAAGGTCTGATTCGCCCGCCAGCAAATTCTGTTGCAGCGCCTGTACGGTATCTATCAAACTTTCATACCTCTTGTAAGTAAACAGTAGTATTGGCGCGGGTTTCATAGTGATGCAGACGCGTTTAATTTATAATTTATCCCATCCCGAGGTATTGTACCTTCCATGCCACAAATTGATGAGTGCCGAGGCAAGCGGCCCTGGTTTCCGGCCGTGCATCTTTTCTGACCGCGATAACATACAAACCAATTCCTTACCCATATTCTCATAATTCATCTCGCAAATGATCTTCGATGAACCTTCCGACATTTTCTTCTTTTCATCCAGGCTCAGATCGATAAATGCGATGATCTTTTCAGCAATGTTTTTTACGTTTGACGGTTCGAAGCCAAAGCCATTCACGCCCTCCTTAAGCAGGGAATTGCTTGCATTGATCTTATTGCTGATCAAAATAGGCAAGCCCGAAGCCATTGCTTCGTTTACCACAAGGCCCCAGCTTTCTGAGAGACTGGGCAGCACAAATGCAGCCGAATTATAGAAATAAGTAGGTATGTCGCTATTATTTACCGCTCCCAGGAAAACAATGGTCTTAAGGCCCATATTTAGCGTGAGCTCATTCAGATTAACAAACTCCGGGCCATCGCCTATGATCACCAGGCGGTAATGCGGCCTTCTTTTCTCTATCAGCTTCCACGCTCGCAGCAGGTAATCGATATTTTTGATAGGTACAAGCCTTGCCACGCAGATGATGGTGGTAAAGTTCATTTCCCTGTTTTGCTTGAACCTGAACAGGTCGTTATCGATACAATTGTAGCCATAGAACACCAGCGAATTTTCGTCGATAAATTTCTGGTAAGCCTCATCATAATCTTTTGATGGAAGCCAAAGCCCGTCAATCTGCCGGGTGATGAGGTCCTTAACCCATTGCACAACAAAATTTCGTTTGATCTGCGAAGGCTTCGCATCATCAAACATGATAAACTTCTTGTGATTATTTTTGGCCCAGCGTAATCCCAGCGCTCCTGCGAAGAAAACAATGGAACCGGCTATTACCACATCGGGATTGATGGCATTGATCTTATCCAGGAAAGTTTGACGGATGGTGCTTATCGATATTTCATCATAGCTTTTATCCGGGAACAGGCAGGTCCACCATTGCTCTTTATTTTCATAAGTATCGAATGAGTAAGGAGAGCCTTTACCGAAAAACTCGATCGCATAAAAATCAATATTTTTTTCGTCGAGGTAGTTTTTCAGGAACAGCAAACGCCCCTTCCAATATACCCTAAAATCGTTGTGTACAATTAATACTTTCACTTATGGTTCAGATGCTCCTTTTTCCTTATTTTCGGCTAATTTACTAAACAGGGGTCAGTTTATAAGAATAATACACCTATTTAATCAAACCGGGTAATGGTCCTTTACCAGCGTTTCGATGCGCGAAGACCAGGACTGCTTCTTTGCAAACTGATACGCAGCTTTGCTCATTTCAGTTACCTTTTGTGGGTTGTTATATAAGTTTATTATCGCTTTTTCGAGTTCATCAATGGCAATTTCGGGTGTGTCGCACTTACATCTTACGCCGGTTTCATCACTCACGATCGAACCCTGCCCGTGCAGGTTGATGGTAACTACCGGCAAACCGTATGCCATAGCATCAATCAATTGCGAGGGCCCGGAATCGCGGAGCGAATTAAAAAAGAAGATATCGTAAGTGGCATAGCATTCTCTTACGGTCTCCTGGGGTACCATGCCCATTAACTTTACCGTATCCTCAAGTCCTTCTTCCTTTATCTTTTTCAGCACTTCATTCTTCATTTCCCCGTCGCCAAGAACGGTTAACGTGATATTGGGATATTTTTTTAACCGCGCCATCACATCGAGCGTCATTAACAAACCCTTTCGCGGCATAAAACGACCAACCCAAAGCATTCGCAATGTGCCGGGCACGGGACTTTTCGGAACAAACTTCTCTGGAAAAAACTCATCCGGAACAGAATGATCAAAAGCAATGGAATAGTTCTTCGCACCGACGCTTTTCACCAGCTCCAAAGTATCTTTATTTGCTGCTATAACCGAATAGGCATTACGAAGCATTTTTTTACACGCCGGATTATTTTTGATCAGCCAATCGGCAACTTTCTCCCTTTTTTTTTCGGCGGTCCAGCCCCACATAAAATATTTCTTGAAAGCTTCGGGAGCTTCCTGCCCGCCGCCAGCGGGCCCTATGATAAAAGGAGCGTCAAGTTTGTATAAAAACGAACCCATTTGCACATTACCCCAGCTAACGTGGTGCACGACATCAAACTTTAGCTTTTTATGCAGTCCTTTTGCATACCGGTAGGCCAGTCGCTGCCAAAGGATATAATGAATATACATGGTGCCCTGAGACAATCTGTGCATAGCCTGCAGCTTAAAAGGAAGCTGCACATAATGAAAATGCAGGTTAGGCGGCACCTCAACCGTTTCGATAAATGGTTGGTGACTGCGCAGGGTAAGACAATGAACTTCGAAGCCCAGGTTGGCCAGCCTAACCGGCCAGTTCCATCCGTTGGAAAATTCGGAGCCCTTATTTGGCTGACATGCAAATGCGGATATCAGTACCCTTTTCATTTTTTATGCTATCAATTAACTCTTTTATAAAAACACAAACTGCGTGGTACCTCAGTATCAATCAGTCCTGGTGCTCCACTTTTTTGAATTTCTCGTAAACGTACGGCACCAGCGTTTTGAGCCAAAGCTTCACAACCTTGCCCGGTACCGATGCAGGAAAAAATCTGCGCATAAATACCACATATTCTTTATAGGCCAGGCCCGTGGGGCTGTACAGATATTTTATACGTTTCTTTAACGACACTTTGCTCGACAGCCACGGTTTGCCATGATCGTATGCGCAGTAGCCATAGTACCCGGGCCCCACATAAACATGAAGCCCCTTTTTGATAGCTGCAAGTGTATAATCAAAATCAGCTAATCCATGAGTGTACGAGGCGGAGAGTATGCCGATGGTGTCTACGGTCTTTTTGTCGACCAGCATGATATTGGCATTGCCGATCTCCGCTTCCTGCAGCCTGGTCTCATCGGGTTCTACAGAATCCGAATCGCCGTTTACCCAGCTGGTAACCTTGCGTCCTCCATAGGTTAGCGTCTTTTTGTTGAAATCCATAACCGACCCCAGGATAATATTACCGTCCGATTCTGCCTGGTCATAAGCATTCAATAGCTTTTCAACGGCATTGTCAACCAGTTTCACATCATCGTTAAACAGCAGGTAAAAATCATAGTTTCCCTGCAATGCTTCGCCCCATACTTTGCGCATGCCCCCGGCCCAAAACAATGAGCCTGTGCCATCAATTACCTTAACTGTCGGAAAATGGGTTCTTACGTATTCAGCTGTACCATCGGACGAATTGTCGTCAAGCAAATAGACATCCAATGAATATTGCGGCGGCAAGGGTTGCAAAAACAAGCTTGTTAAGAAAGCGACCGTTTTATCCTTCCTGTTATAAGAACAGGTTAAAGATGCGATCCTTAATTTTTTGTCCGTCACTTTTTTTAGTTTCAAATTTTAATTTACCGGCGATAATTCTCCCTCGGGTAATGCCTCATGCTCCTGAGCGGCTATTGCAGCCTGTTCCTCTTCCTCCTGCTTCCTGAAGAATTTCTCAGGATCAACATATTTTGACAGGAATATAAAGCACAGCGTCGAGGTAAACGTCAGCATGGGCTCGCCAAACCCCAGCGCAAGCAGCAGAAGAGCAGCGTAAAACTGGTATTCGGCTTTATAGAGGAATTTTTTAATTACCAGCAGATATCTATGCACTATATAGACGAGCCCTACGGCGCCAAATTTGGCCAGGTAATCCGCATCTCCATTTGATAAGTTGAGCATACCCGCAAGTTTGGTAGCATCCTGGTAGCCATTCGAAACGCCCCATATCAAACTCCAGTGAAACTGTCGCCAAACGTATATTAAGCTCCCGAACCGGTTGAGCGGTAGCTCACCCCCATTGTGCAAATACCAGTCGCTTAGCTCCTCTATTTTGTAAATGATCGTCTGGTCATTTTCCCATATTTGCCCTATCTTTTCAAACATAAAAGGCAATGTTACGGCCGCCACCACCAGGCCAGGCACCAGCACCAATAGCATTGTGCTGGTTTTAAGACCATTAACCCTTGCATAAAGCAGGATAATGATCAGGAAGCCGATATAAGTAGTGGTAGATTGGGTAGTAGCTATGGCCACGGCATAAATAACAACGTCGCGATTAAACTTAAAACCGTTTACCAAAAGATAAATTAACAGCCCAAGATCAAGGAAACAGCCGTAGGCCCCGGGCTCCCATGAAAATCCGCAGTTGCGGTGCGGGTGTTGGCTGGTATCAAAGGTAAACAGTAAAAAATTACTATACCCCGGGTTACCCAAACGCGGGGGTAATGCAATCAGCTTCCCGATAAACTCGACTGAAACCGGGTTGACGATTTGCAAGAAAAAGAAAAATATGGACATGTAGGCCAGGTCGCGCGTAACCTTGGCCATGTAATACAGTGTATTTTCGCGCATTACGGCACAAAATAAAAAGGCGAAAATGCATCGCTGTATCAGAAAGTTGATATCGCTGAGCAGGAAGTGAAAGGCAAGGTGGTTCAGAATATAAAACCTGAAAACCATGAAGATGAGGTAGATTACCGCGAAGTTGAAAAACATCTTCAGGTCGGTAAGCTTAAATATGCGCTTGCTGAAGCCATAATAGAGCATAATGGCGTCTACGATATAAAAGAATATATCGAAATAAGAGGTAAAGTTACCCTTACTCGAGATAAGCATAAAGACGAACGACAAAAGATAACTTATACTCATCTGCTTCTTATTCTAATTCACTTCACTTGTATTCTTTATAAATTTCGCCGGGTTTCCGCCCCAGATTTCATTTTTCGGTATCGATTTGGTTACCACCGACCCGGCGCCTACAATAGCGCCCTCGCCAATGGTAACGCCTTTTAAAATGGTAGTATGCGCACCTATAAAAGCATCTTTCTCTATCACAACCGGCGCACATTTTGTATGCTGTATATCGGTAGCCATATCCTGCCTGTGCTCCTTTTTGAGCGAGTGGAAATCAGTATCATAAATCACCACATTGCCGCCTATCGTCACGTTATCGCCCAGCGTTACGCTCTTATAGCATACAATCGCCGAATCGCTCATACCAACGTTATTCCCTATAGTAAGCGCCCCGCCCCGCTGAACAACAAAACAGCATGATTGCTGCCGGCCAATGGTGTTAAAATATTTGCCGTTGTTCATCATAAAGTTGTCGCCTATGGAAAAACTACTGCCCACCCACACGTCTACAAGCGGTATGCCAAACGACTTCATTCCCCTGCCTACTTTAACATTATTAAATTTGAATTTGAACCATACCATCAGTCGCGTATAGATCAAATAAACAGTCCGTAAAACCTTTTTGCAAAACCTGTAAATGTAAACGTGAAGCATAACGGACCTTCAAATAGCTTATTTATCCCAAATACCGGTTGCCTTATGATCGATGATCAGCTTGGTTTGACGGGTATACAGAATATTCATGATGGCAGCCAGTATAATGTTTGACACTACTGTACCGGTTACACCCATCAAATGGATCAAAAATATAGACAAAGGTATATTTAATACACCGGCCGATACAATGCAAATCAGCTGTAGCCTTAGCTTTCCGATGCCATTTAATGCATAAGCGTATATACCCTGCCAATTGTTGAAAATTGCATAAAAGGTCATCGATAACGAAAGCCAGACCGGAATAGTAACGGTGTCGCCAATCCATAAATGATAGGCCGTTTTAGAAAAAGCAAACAGTAATACGGTACCTATCGAAGTGTACACCCAGATGCCCCGCATCTTATTGATTGAATGTTTGATCCACGCCGTATCCTTTTTTGCCCAGGCATCAGTAAAAGCGCTCCAGTAAGGCGTCAGCATGATCACGAACATCATGGTCATGATTGAAAAATATTTATAGGCCAGGTTAAAGGTAGTTACCTCCTGCGGGCCCAGTATGCGGGTAATAATGATGTTATCAGTTTGGAAAAGAATTACGGCGCCTATTTGTATAAAAAAGAAAACGCTTCCGGTACCCAGCAAGCTTTTAGCACTTTTAATATCCACTGAACTAAATTTAGGCGCATAAGCTTTAAGACTGGTACTGAACATCCAAATGTTAGCTACTATAAATACGAGCACCGGGGCGCCCGCCACTACAATTACCAGGTTTAGCAGGCTGCTTGGCACAAACACAGTTAGCAGGTAGGTAAGCACGAACGTCAGTGCCTGGATAATGAGCAATATCAGCGAGGTCATGAACGGCTGATGCATGGCTGTCAGCATACTTTTGATAGGCTGAAGCATGAACTGAACGCAGAAAGATGCCAGTGTTATGACGATGATTGGCCAGATATCGAAATTAACCGCGCTGCCGGTATTCAACAACTCGTTCCAGTTAAAGAACGATCCCGCGATATAAAATACAATAAAGGTTATTACCGAAATGATAGCAAGGATGGCATAAGTAGTGCTCACATATTTAACAATATTATCCTTCTCATCCAGTGCGAGCGAATGCGCCATTTTGTTCCTAAGCCCGTTACTCAAACCTATGTCAAAGGTGTTGATCCACGACACCAGCGAGCTGATGGTCAGCCATACGCCGTATTGAGCGTTATTGACGTAGTGAATGGTTAAAGGAATGATAAGCAGCCCCAGAACGACACTCGCACCTTTGATCAAAAAGGAATATATAATATTCCTTTTTACTTTGAGGGTGCGCTCATGTCCGCCGTTCCAAAAACTCTCAACCTTATTTCTTATATAGGATATCATCAAATAGTATTCTCAATATAAACCTGGTTCGTTATGCACTAAAACCGCTTAAAGAAATCCCTGAACATCGAGTTGGAGTATTTCTTCTTAATTTTCTTGTCGGTAATGTAGTCGCCGTAACCATACCCGTAGCCGGTATAGCCGTAACGGCTCTTTTCGACGCCGTTAAATATGGCGTTCAATTTCGGGAAGTGCTGGTCGTCATTAACGTTCTTCATCAGGGGCAGCAAAGTTTTTGAGGTATATGCCTGGCGCGCCGTGTAAAGCGTTACATCGGCTTGCTTTGCCACAATAATGGCATCGGTTACGATACTTACCGGCGGTGTATCAATAATGATGTCGTCATAATTTTCGCGCAGCCAACTGATGAGTGTGCCCATCCGCTCCTGCTCAAGCAGTTCCGAGGGGTTCGAATAGAAATCGCCGCTGCCTAATACATCGAGGTTAGGATATGCGGATAGTTTCTGAATGATCTTCGTTTCGGTAGTCTCGCCATTTAAATAATTGGAAAGACCGACGTGTTTATCATCCAGGTCAAAAATTGCCGCAACGCGGGGTTTACGAAGGTCCATTTCGAGAATGGCGGTTTTACGGCCCGATGCGGCTATCGTTACTGCCAGGTTAGTGGAGATAAAGCTCTTTCCTTCGTTGGATACGCTGGATGTTATCAGCGTAACACGCCCTTTTTCCGTTTTGCCATGCAGGTAATGCAGCTTGGTACGCAACGTTCGAAACTCTTCGGCTATCGCGAACATGGTTCTGTCGAGCACAACGATAGGTGTTTTCGATTTTTCGTAAGAAAGCTCAGCCAGCACCGGTATATCTGATTCCTTGGTGATCTCACGACCATAAATGATCACATTTTTGAGCGCTCCGCGGCCAAAAACAATACCAATAGGCAGTACAAGACCCAAAGCCATAGCTATGCCAAAGGGCGCATATTTTTTTACTGCGTTACCGGGCAGCTCATAAGCGCTATCAACCAAACGGGCGTTAGCCAGCATGGTAGCGTAGCTCAGTTTAACTTCTTCGCGTTTTTTAAGCAGGTAAGTTACCAGGTCGTTTTTAACAGATCTGTCCCGCTCGAGCCCGGCAAATTGTTTTGTCTCATTAGGAGCTTGTTTTAAATTTGAAGTATACTTGGCGGAGTAATTCTCCAGGCTATGTTTTTGAGCAAGAATGGATTGTTTAATGTTTCTTACCTTATCGAGAATAGATTGCCGGGCTGTCTTTATCTGCAGGTTTATCGGCTCAAATATTGGATTCGACTCCGGGATAGACGATGCCAAACGCGCATGCTCTATCTGCAGCTGCGACAGTGTGGAGATCAAACCGTCGAGCCCGGCATCATTTATGCCGAAAGTTGAGGGTACTGCAGTACTTCCCGGTGTGTTAACATACCGCTCGATGTTATTGATCACTTCGAGACTAACGTTAACCTGGGCCAGATCCTTATCATTCGACATAGCGCTGGCAAGAGCCACATCCGAAGCTTTCTGAATATCGGGGGTAGCACTGCTGCTTTGAAAAACAGCTACCTTGCCTTCTGCTGTCGATAATTCGGACTGGAGGCTTCTCAAACGATTTTCGATAAAATCGAGTGTATTTTGTGTAAGGCTGTTGATTTCTTCGCGGTTAGCTTCATCATATCTTTTGATCAGGTCGTTCAGGAAATCCTTGCCGCGTTCGGGCACCTGGTCGCTGATGGTAACGCTCACCGTCGAGGCCAGCTTGTCTATCAGGTCTACCTTTAGCGCTCCCTGGTAACCGCCGCCGGCAACTTCAGGATCAACCAATGACATGGTAATGGTAGCACCTATATAGTCATTGATCTCGTCGGTTGGTACAAGTTGCCAGGTACCAAATGCATTTTGCAGCAATTGCCCAAATTTAAACTGGGAGTATTTTCCGTCAGATCGTTTGATGAGGAAGGTATTCTTGTCTTTGATGACAATATTGAATTTGGACGAAGCCATGATCCCCTTCTTTTTATTGACCAGGATGAAATCTATCGGGCTTCGCTTATAAAGATTTTCTTCCTTTACAAGTTTGCTGGTACGCGTATAGTTGACCCAAAGCTTCAAGTCATAAACAACCTTATTTACCAGGCTCACCGATCGCATAATTTCCATCTCATTCTCAACGAGTTTTGGCGGACTGATCAGGTTAAGCTGCTCCAGTGCCGATTTGTTTTCGCTGGGCTTGTTGGGGTCTTTGCTATCATCTTGTATCTGCACGGTAGCCATAACATCATACGACTGCTTTTTTACTTTAAAATAAAAAAGCGCCGCGATCATCATCACCACAAAAAACAAAATGAACAAGGGCCAGTGGTACGTATAACGTTGTAATACTTCCCTTATATTAACACTATCCTCCTCCTTCGAGACCGGCGCGGTACGATAAACCGTCGATTGCTGTGCGCACATTGTATATAAACTTATTATTTTCTGGAACTAACATAAACACTGGCTATGACAGCGAGTACGCTGGCAACACCAATAATAATTGATACGTTGCGGTATCCCCTGTCCACATTGGCAAATTTGGTGCGATCGGGGTCTACATAGATAACGTCGTTGTTTTTAAGATAGAAATATGGCGATTCAAATATTTTCTTCGAGGTCAGATCGATAGGTATAAACTGGCGCTTTCCATCAACCTCACGTATTAACAATACGTTAGTTCTTTTCGCCGTAATATTTAAGTCACCAGCAGCAGTTAATGCCTGGGCAAGGGTAACCTGGTCGGTTTGAAAGCTGTAGGTATCCGGTCTCAGCACATCGCCCATAACCGAAATTTTGAAATTAGTTATGCGAACATTTACGATCGGCGATGCTAAATATTGAGGCAAAAGTTTTAGCAACTGATCTCTCACTTCAGCAATAGTATAGCCCTGAACCTTAAGAATACCTAAAAGCGGCATCGATATATTGCCTTTTTCGTCTACCAAATAGCCTATTATTGGGTTATTGGTGGATGCATCCATCATATTCCCATTCAAGCGGTTCATGCTCGGTACAAACGCTTCCGCAGCTTCCTTATTTTTTGCATCCGATATATAAATACCAAGGATATCGCTCGGCTGTATCGTATAAGTCGAAAAGTTTTTGATATTTTCCTGGATCACCGAGTTCCGGTCAAGATCCTGGAAATAAGGAACATCCTTGTAACTGTCGCATGAACAAAGGAATAAAACCGATGCCAGGATTAAAGCTAATTTAAATTTCATAGTTCTGGGTTAAATGCTTTTTAATTAACTAGTTAATTTTTTAAACTACTCAATATTATGGATTTTTTTCTACATAATAAAAGGTATCTCCCGGTCCGGTATCCCAAAACACACTGACTTACTGATCAATTGCCTGCCCGATTTCAAGCCCTTTTACGTTAAAATCTATCTTTTCGTTTAGTATTTTTTATTTCAATTTTCGTGTAACCTCTTTTAAACCTTTTCGTATAAAGGCTTATCCAGTTTTAAACAGTAGATTTTTTTAACCATTATTTAATACCAAATAAACGTTATGAAAGCCAAAGCAAATGTCCAAACTCGAAACCGCTCTTATCGTTTCCATCTATGGCATCAGCGCCTGTGGTTTTTGCGTTGCCTGCTTCTTTGCAATTGAATCCCTGTTGCGTTAATTTTCTCTCTTTTTATATGTATCAGGGCTTTTAACGGCCCATAATTACTAAATTCAATTGAACTTAGTGTTCCGCTTGTAATATCTTACCAGTTCGTTAGCGTTGGTCTGCATACTGAACTTTTCACCTATAAACTCCCGTGCCGATGCTTTGATAGCCGAAACGCCCGGCTTGCCTTCCATCAGGTTCGTCAGCAAGTCGATATAGTTCTGTTTGTTATCAATACTAACTACAAACCCGGTCCTGTTATTATCGATCATATTACTCAAACCAGGTGCATCATTAACAATAACCAGGCCATTGTAATACATTGCCTCGAGCAAAGCGATAGACAGCCCTTCAAACAACGATGGCATCAGGTAAACATCCGAGCAAACCAACAATTCAGGTACATCCCCGCGGTTGCCCGTGAATATTACCTTCGACCCGATGCCAATTTCCTGTGCTTTTACCTTCTCAACCTCTTCATCCGTTCCGGTACCTGCGTGCAGGTAAGTGATATTTCTTCCCTGTTCGGCAAGTATCTTCACCAGGTCGAGGATATAGCCATGATTCTTCACGTTCGAACATCCGCCCACCGATATGATCACGAAGCTATCCTCTGCTATACCTAACTCCGCACGTTTTGCCTTTTTTATTGCTTCGCCATTACCGATCAATGCCGGGTTAGTTAGTATCCAGTTGTTGATCTGGTAACAATTATTGCGAAACATATTTTTTTCATTCTCCATCACGGCGTCACCTATCGCGTGATGCCTGGCGCCCATCATCCTGGCCAATCGGCGGTGTATTATTCGTTTGGTTCGTACCGGGCCGCTAAATGTCCAGCAATTATGAAACGTGCGTACGATGTTTTTATGTCCCGATAGCCTGAGCAGCAAAACCTTCCAGAAGTAAAGCTTCTCAGTATGGATGTGCACCACATCGAACTTGTTGGCTTTGAAATATTGATAGAATTTCTTAAAAAAATCTATTTTACTGTCTCCGCCTACATTGGCTATCGAATATCCCGCCTTGCGCATCGATTGCTCGAATTTTCCGATTCCTTTTTCCGATGCTACCAGCGTGGTTTCTATACCGTTTTCTTTAAATACCGCCGACGCCTGGTAAAGCATGTTCTCTGCCCCCGAGTATTCGATCTTATTTAAAATATGCGCCGCTTTCATTAATAATAATATCCCTTAATAATCAAACCGGCTTAAAGAGGAATACAAAATGTTCGGCGTGAATATAATCCAGGTGCTCATAAAACTCGAAAGCGGGCATGTGCTTGTTGGTCATTAGGGTAATAACATCATAACCTTCATCCATCGCGTAATTTTCAACATGATCTAATAGCTTCTTACCGTAACCTTTTCCCCTGCTATCGGGCGAAACAAATAATTCATCTACATAAATAAGGTCGTTCGTCCACCAGGTTTTTGAATGTCCCAGCATGGCGCCAACAATTTGATCATCTTCAATTATTACGAAGCCAACAAAACGGCCCCTGTCTGTATATTCAGTCAGATATTTGGCGGCTTTTTCGTTGCTGAAATTATAGTTCCACGGCGGACGGTTATAGGCCTGCACATAAACTGCGGCACATTGCGCTATATCGCTTTGGGTTAATGGCCTGATGTTCATAAGGGCAAATATCAATAGTTTTAATAAGGTTTCAGTTATAAATTAATCTAACGGAAACCCGTCATTTAACATCGTTTTGATGGTTTTGTTTAGCTAAACTTTGTTCAATGCATCCTGTACGGCTTTGGCCAATTCAGAAACGTTAGGCTGCACCATCATAGTCAGGTGATTACCAGGCACTAAGTACCTTTTCACTTCTTTCGAAGTATATTTTTGCCAGCCCAGGTAAGTCTCGTCTTTATTGTAATGATCGTTAAAGCCGGCCTTAAAAAGATGGATATCAAAGTTCACAGGCGTCACTTTATACTTAAGCAGTGCGTCAAAATATTGTTTAACGATCGAATCGAGTAACTTGTAGTAGTCATCCGACTCGGTTTTTTCATTCAACCCGAGGCGTTCGTTTACCGTTTGCCTCTTCTCATTCATCTTGTAAGCGATCTGCTTAAACAGCGATTTCTTACCACCCAGGAACCCGGGCATATAACGACGCGCCACTTTTGGCATGATGATATACCAGGGCTCGGTTTCGCGGCAATTATCTGCATCGGTATCAAAAATGGCGAGCATCTTCACTTCCTTGCCCATGCTTTCCAGCTGGCGCGCCATTTCGACAGCTATAAAACCGCCGATGGAATAGCCGCCCAGCATATAAGGGCCATTGGGGTTATGCTTAACAAGCTCTTCCACATATGCCGTAGCAATACCGTGGATGCTGTCGATAGTTGCAGGTTCCCCATCGAGACCGATACCCTGTAAACCAAACACCGGCTGATCCTTATCAAGTTGTGATGCAAGATCGTTGAAAGTCAGCACGTTCAAACCGGCGCCGTGTACGATATAGAACCGGGTTCCTTTACCGGTAGGTTTGATTGGCACGATCGACCTGTATTTGATATCTTCTTTACCTTTATCGGTATCTTCCTGGCTCATATGTGCGCTGAGTGAAGCCACTGTCGGGAATTCGAAAAGCACGGCAATTGGCATCTTCTTTCCCATTTTCTTTTCGATACGGGTCATGATTTGCACTGCCAGCAGCGAGTGACCACCTATATCAAAAAAGTTGTCTTCTACACCTATACGCTGTAATTTCAACACGCCCTGCCATATTTCGGCTACGCGTGTTTCAGTTTCGTTGCGCGGAGCGACATAGTTATCCTTTAATTGCTCTTCGGCATCAAAATCAGGCAGCGATTTTCTGTCGATCTTGTTATTGGATGTCAAAGGTAATTCGTTCAGTTCCATCCAAAGGGTGGGTACCATGTAGTCGGGCAGTTTGGCCTTCAAAAAGTCGATCACCTTATCGCGGCTATAATCGCCCTTGCCTACAACGTAAGCAACCAGGCGTTTTTTCTTGTCCTTATCTTCCTTTGCCAGTACAACTGCCTGCCTTACCACATCGCATTGGTTCAGCACACTCTCTATTTCGCCCAGCTCAATTCGGTAACCTCTTATTTTTACCTGGTTATCCTTACGGCCAATAAATTCCATGTTGATGTTGGGCAACATGCGGCCCAGGTCACCAGTACGATACATACGACCGCCGGCTTTATCGCTAAATGGATCGCTTACAAACGAGTAACTGGTTTTGACCTCGTCATTGGCATAGCCGCGGGCAACACCAACGCCACCGATATACAGTTCGCCCGGGATGCCTACCGGCTGGGGCTGCAATTGTTCATTAAGTATATAAAAGAAATTGTTAGCGAGTGGCCTGCCGTATGGAATGCTGGCCCAATCCGCCGGTACTTTTTCCTTTACCGGGAAATAGTTCGACCAAACCGTACCTTCCGTCGCGCCGCCGAGACTTATAACCTGCGTCTTCGGGAAAAACTTCTTGATCCTGTCGGGCAAGTTAACAGGTATCCAGTCGCCGCTCATAAATACTACCTTCAGCGTATTTTGGATGTATTCCAGGTCGCGGCTTTCCAGCTCACGGACGAGGTAATCCATGGTTGTCGGTACCGAATCCCAGAAAGTGATCTTGTGATTCAGCATCATATCCTTCAGCTTCGGCACATCCATCAGTTCCTGTTGTTCAACAATCACCAGGGAACCGCCCGCCGAGAGCATGCCGAAAATATCGTATACCGAGAGGTCAAAACACATGGATGTGATGAACAGTAAGCGGTCATCGGGCCCGATGTTATACTCCTTATTCACCCACAGGCAAAGGTTTACCGCCGAGTGGTGTTCAATCATTACCCCCTTTGGCCTTCCGGTAGAGCCGGAAGTATAAATGGTATAGCCTAATTGTTTACTATCTATTTTAACATCCAGGTTTTGTGTATCGTAGCCGCTTAAATCAAGTTCATTGATCTTAACAAACTTATCCGCCGGCAAAAGCTCCTTCAACGGATATTCTCCATCAGCCAATACTTTAATAGCAGCTGAATTCTCCAGGATATATTCCTGGCGATCGATCGGGTATTCAGGGTCGATCGGCACATAAGCGCCGCCGGCCTTCAAAATACCGAACATACCGATGATCATGTTGAAATTGCGCGCCGTTATCAAACCGATATTATCAGCCGGCTTAGCACCGTTTTCAACCAGGTAATTGGCCAACTGGTTAGCTTTTGCATTCAGCTCGGCATAAGTCATGGTCGTTTCATGCTGGCGCAGCGCGATAGCATCCGGAGTTTTAGCTACCTGCTCCTCAAAAATATCGACCATTGTTTTTTCGGCCGGGTAGTGAGTCAGGGTATCATTAAACTTTACGAGTATTTCGTGCTCTTCAGCCCCAGTGAGCATTGGCAGGGCCCCAATTTTAGAGTTGGGATCATTAACGATCGACTTTAGCAATTGCACATAATGCCCTGCCATCCGTTCGATGGTTTCTGCCCCGTAAAGATTCTTATTGTATGATATGCTGGCTTTGAAGTCCGATTCCTCTTCGCTGATTATCAAAGCGACATCGTTCCTGGCAGCTTCTTCCGCTATCCGGTCATTTGGTGCGCCCTGTAACACAAACATGGTATTGAAAAACGGGTTTTCACCCCTGTTTTCTTTCACCAAATTATTAACAAGTGTATCAAACGGCACATTCTGATTTTGTGACGCCTCAAGTGTGGTATTTTTTACCCGTTTTAACAATTCCGAGAACAACTCTTCCCCAATTATATTGCTTCGAAGGGCCAGTGTATTGAACAACGGATCATCCGAATTGGTGAGTTCGTTCTTTACCGGGTTATCGGGGATGTTACCCACGCAAATATCTTCCTGGTTGCTATAGCGATAAAGCAGCACCTTGTAAGCCGCCAGCAAAGTGTCAAAAAGCGCTACATCCTGTGCACCGCTTAATTGGTTTACTTTTGCAACTAATTTACTGTCAACAACGAACTTATAGGAGGCATTTTCGTTCCTTGTTGCGTTTGTTTTGGTGAAATCAGCGGGCATAGCCACGTGGCCTGCTCCCTGCAATTTTTCACGCCAATAGCTTATTTCAACGTCGTATGATTTTTCGTCAGATAAGATCAATTCCGGCATTTCTTTATAAATGGACTAAGTAAATGTGTTAAATAATATAACTAAAAATACAAATAAATCTAGACCCGATCAGGCTGTTTAGTGGTGAAATAACAATTATTATACCAACAGTTAAATCCGGGTTTTCTTATTTTGAAAGGTCTTTATACGTATGCCAATAAAAAAAGCCTCAAAAATTTGAGGCTTTTTTCAATTTTTTTTTAAGATGAAAGCTTACTGCTATTTCTTTTTGAGCAAAGCGGCTGCTCCGTGATCCAAAAACCACTCCAGGTCGCCATCTTCCGGTATGATCAGTTGCGCGGGATAGTTTTCGATATCGGTTTTATCCTCTATCACATGATGCACCGCCTCGGCTTTGCCATCACCATAAACCAAATAGGCTATGTTGTGTGCCTTATTGATCAAAGGCGCGGTCATCGTAATACGGTAAACCTGCTGATCTTCCAAAAAAACTGCTTTTACGGATACCGAATGGTCATGCAGTACAGGCGTATGCGGAAATAATGAGGCCGTATGCGAGTTATCGCCCAAACCCAACAGCACCAGGTCAAAACGCGGCTCAACGCCTGCAAAATAAAGGTTTATATCATTGGCATATCTGGTAGCAGCCTCGTCGGGCGAAACGGAGGTATTTACCGGGAATATCTGGCGATAGCTCAGATCCAGCGGCTCCAGAATAGCTTTTTTGGCCATCAGGTAATTGCTCTGCGGACTATTGTGCGGCACATAACGCTCGTCGCCAAAGAAAAAATGAACCTTGCTCCATTCAACCGAGCCTTTGAATTGCTTTGAGGCAAGCAACTCATAGAGCTTTTTAGGCGAATTTCCGCCTGATAGCGCCACAGAAAACTGGCCATGATCCGCTATCGATTTTTCCGCCACTTCTACAAAATAGTCAGCCAGGCCTTCCAGCACTTGATCCTCCGTATCGAAAATATTTAATTTCATAGCGTATCTATTTTTTACCATTTACCGGTAACGTGAACCAATTAAAGCCGTCTTTGGCTATCAAAGCCTCAGCAGACTCAGGCCCCCACGAATCGGCAGAATAATTGGGGAAGTTAAGGCTCTTTTTATTTTGCCAGGTGCTCAATATTGGCATTACCAGTTCCCAGGCAGCTTCCACCTGATCGCCGCGCATGAACAATGTCTGGTCGCCCAGCATCGTATCCAGGATCAGCGTTTCATAGGCTTCGGGCGCCTGCTGTGTATAAGTGCCTTTATAATCGAACACCATATCAACGGCATTCAGCACCATATCGATACCCGGGCGTTTAGCCTGAACCTGCAAACGGATACTCATTTCGGGCTGGATACTGATGATCAGCCGGTTTTGCTGCCAGCTTTCAGCGGCTTCGGTCGGGAAGATCAGGTGCGGTACATCCTTAAACTGGATCGTTATAACCGACGACGACTGATGCAACCGCTTACCCGTGCGCAGGTAGAACGGAACACCCTGCCAGCGCCAGTTATCAACAAAAAATTTGATGGCTGCGAAAGTTTCGGTATTGGATTGCGGATCAACCTTTGGCTCATCACGGTATGCTGGTACTTCCTTGCCCTTCATCCATCCGCTGCCATACTGGCCACGAACGGCCGAATTACGTACGTCTTCAGGCGTAAACCTGCGCATCGCCCTCAGTACATCAACTTTGCGGTCACGTACCTCATCGGCATTAAAGCTAACCGGCGGTTCCATCGCTACGTGGCAAAGCAGTTGCAGCAGGTGATTTTGGATCATATCTCGCAATGCACCGGAACCATCGTAATAATCCCCGCGCTCTTCAACACCCAATTGCTCTGTCACTGATATCTGCACATGTTCGATATAATTGCGGTTCCACAAAGGCTCGCATATGGAGTTGGCAAAACGGAACGCCATAATATTTTGCACCGTTTCCTTGCCCAAATAATGGTCGATTCGGTATATCTGGCACTCGTCAAATATGCCGCTTAACAATGTATTAAGCTCTTTGGCGGTTTCCAGATCGTGCCCGAACGGCTTCTCGATCACGATCCTGGTTTTATTTTTATCCTCGGTAAGCTTGGCTTTGGCGAGATTGGAGGCGATGATCGGGAACAGGTTTGGCGCCACGGCCAGGTAATAGATCACATTCGCCTGCGTCTTCCATTCCTTGTTATGCGAGTCGATCTTTTTACCGAACTCTTTGTAGGTCTCTGCATCCTTTACATCTGATGCCTGGTAAAAAACATTGGCTGAAAATGTCGCCCATTGCTCAGGTTTTGCTTTACCGCTACGCGAAAACTGATCAAGGTCTTCGTGCATATTTTTTCTGAAGTCATCATCGCTAAGCTTAGTACGACCGGTGCCGATGATTGAAAACTGCTTCGGCATCCAGCCGTCCAGGAACAGGTTGTATAGTGCCGGCATGATCTTGCGGGCGTTCAAATCGCCTGTGCCGCCGAAAACCACGAATATGGTAGGTTCTGATGTTGAATTTGAACTCATGATAATGGTCTGATCAATTGGTTAATCGTTCTTTTTTGCCCACTGTGTATGGAAAACGCCTTCCTTGCCTATCAGCTCGTATGTATGCGCGCCGAAATAGTCGCGCTGAGCCTGGGTAAGGTTGGATGGCATACGTTTATTGCGGAAATTGTCGAAATAGCTTAGCGACGCAGCAAAAGCCGGAACAGCAATACCGGCGGCGGTAGCAGCCGAAATAACTTCCCTTGCACCTTTAACCGATTCACTAACCAACTCTTCTACCGCGCTGTCAAGCAACAAATGTGCTAAGCCAGAATCGTGCTGGTAGGCATTAAATATATCATTCAGGAATGCTGAACGGATGATACAACCGCCGCGCCATATTTTGGCTATTTCGTCAAGCTTCAGGTTATATTTATACTCAGCCGATGCATTGGCCAGCAGGTGCATACCCTGGGCGTAGCTGATGATCATGCTGAAATAAAATGCCTGCTCCAATGCTTCCAGGAACTCAGCGTTATCGACATCCAATGAAGGCTCTTCGGTGCTGTAAATAGCGGCCGCCTGCTCGCGAAGTTGTTTGTACTTGGACAGATCACGCATCGAAACGGCTGTGTCGATGGTTGGGATGGGTGCCTGCAGATCCATAGCCACCTGCGAGGTCCACTTACCGGTACCTTTGGCGCGTGCTTCATCTTTAATATCATCAATCAGCAAATGATCGGTACCGGGCGCATTATATTGGAAAATGTCCTTGGTGATATCGATCAGGAACGATTGCAAACGGCCCTCGTTCCATTTGGTGAACACCTCGCCCATAGAGGCATTGTCCATCTGGAGGCCCTTCTTCATTAGTTCATAGGCTTCAGCTATCAATTGCATCAAACCGTATTCGATACCGTTATGCACCATCTTTACGAAGTGACCCGAAGCACCCGGACCGATATAGGTTACACAAGGGGCGCCGTCAACCTTTGCCGCAATCGATTCAAGGATAGGCTTCATCACGTTGTAGGCGTCCTTGTCGCCGCCCGGCATCATGCTTGGTCCGCGGCGCGCGCCTTCCTCACCTCCCGAAACACCCATACCAAAGAAGTGGAAACCTTTGGCTTCCAGTTCGGCAACACGGCGGTTTGTATCCGTGAAATGCGAATTGCCACCGTCGATCAGGATATCGCCCTGGTCTAACAAAGGCAATAATTCGTTGATCACATCATCCACAATTTTACCGGCCGGAACCAGCATCATGATAGCACGAGGGGTATTCAAACTGGCAACAAAAGGCTCAACCTCGCTGAAACCCTTTAGATTACCATGCTCATCTTCCTTTTCCAGTTGCTGGCCTTTGGAAGCGTCTTTATCAAAACCGGCGCCTTTTACTCCATGGTCGCCCATGTTTAGCAGCAGGTTGCGGCCCATGGTGCCCAGGCCGATCAT
>Ga0206934_1063_pt1 | contig 31999 bp, 27 predicted proteins | sample Alteio_BWOrgHeat_16_FD_152932 | JGI IMG/M metagenome (GOLD analysis project Ga0206934, IMG submission 152932) | Enriched cells from forest soil in Barre Woods Harvard Forest LTER site, Petersham, Massachusetts, United States -... | ecosystem: Environmental > Terrestrial > Soil > Temperate forest >...
CCATGCGATACCTCCTTCAAGATACTTTTTTGCGCTTCTTCTTTTAAAATTTCGAGAATGATCTCGCGCGATTCCTGTTTATAATTGAGCGGAACACTTTTACTTTTTTCAATCACATCCAATACCAGTTGGGTAAGCACCTGTTTGATAGAGGAGTTGTTTTTATTTTTAGACATAAATTTATAATCATATTTAAGGTAGAATGTATTGCGAAGTATAACCTCTGTTTGTTAAATAAAGGTTAGTCAACTATGAAGTAATCGAATATCGAATTCAAAATTAAGCTTTCTATCTCATTGAGTTTCTCTTTTATAGGATCAATCTTTTCCAATATATCCGGATAACGATTCGTTTTTGTGTTGACGTTAAGTATAGAGATTTTTAATTCGTTAATATTTTGCTGGTAATACATGTTTTTATCATTAGTAAGCAAAAGATTGAAATCATGAGTCCTCATTAACTTTATCAATTCGCCATTTTTTTTGCCAAGCCAATCCATATCCCTGACGGTGAAAACTGTATAACCAGAATTAATAAAACGGAATTTTAGTTTGGTAGGCAGTTGTTCATCTATTAATACTTTCATGAATTTGAGTATCGATAAGCAACTTTTCAGACATTTTTAGCACAGCCAGGCACGATTCCCTGGAGATATAATCGAAATCGCTTAAAAAATCGTTTAATGAATCTCCGGCCTCCAGGTAGTCAAAGAGATTCTTTACAGGTACGCGCGTGCCTGTAAAAACAGGCGTGCCATTTAAAATATCCTTGTCAACATTTATTACTTCTGCAACATTCATATTACCCAAATATACGATTTTTAAGAGAATGGTATTTGAGTTTCATCTTCCCGGAATAGAATCGATTAGCTTTTTCGTATACTCATTCTTCGGCCGGTAATAAATCTCGTCTGGATCACCGGTTTCAACAATTTCACCCTTATTCATCACCATAACCCGATCGGATATGTGTTTAATAACCGACAAGTCGTGCGAGATAAAAATGTAAGTCAGGTTAAACTCCCGTTGCAATTCACGGATCAAGTTCAATACCTGGGCCTGTACCGAAACATCCAGCGCCGACACCGATTCATCACAAATAATGAACTTCGGATGCAGTGCCAGGGCGCGGGCGATTACTATCCTCTGCCGTTGTCCCCCAGAAAATTCGTGAGGATAGCGATTGAAATACTCCACCGGAAGATTTACGCGTTCCAGCAGTTCGAGTACTCTCTTTTTTCGTTTGGTATTGTTGTCGTATAAACCGTGTACCTGCAAAGGCTCCATTAAAGAATCGCCAACAGTAAGCCGGGGATTTAAAGAGGAGTAAGGGTCCTGGAAAATGATTTGGATATCGTGGCGCATATTACGCATGTCCTGTTTGTTCAATTTGCGCATATCCTCGTTTTCGAAATTGATATTACCCGATGTAGGCTCGATCAATCTCAGAATGCTTCGTCCCAAAGTAGATTTGCCGCAGCCTGATTCGCCAACCAGGCCTAGCGTCTCGCCCGGATACACATCAAAGCTTACATTGTTGACCGCCTTAACATAATCTTTTTTTTTGCCAAACAGTCCACCGCCAGTGGGAAACCACGTGCATAGCTCATTGATCTTAAGAATGGGTTGCTGTTCGTAGAGTTTTTTACGATGCTCTTTGATCTCCCCGGGTTTGTAGGCGTATTGTTCTCTTATTTTCTCTATGGAAGTCCCGTTCTTACCAGAGTTATCCAAAAAATCCGCCACTACCGGCAGCTTTTTCAAGTGAAATTCAGGTGAAGGCCGGCAAGCCAGCAGACCTTTGGTGTACGGGTGTTTTGGATGAGAAAAAATGCTCTTCGTCGAAGCTTCTTCGACGATCTCGCCTTTGTACATCACAATAACCCGATCGGCTATCTCACTTACTACACCAAGATCGTGCGAGATGAAGATGAGGCTCATATTGCGCTCAGCCTTCAAACGTTGCAATAACTCAATGATAGTTTTTTGGACAGTCACATCAAGTGCTGTGGTTGGCTCGTCAGCGATCAGTATCTCCGGGTCACATGACAGCGCCATAGCGATCATGATCCGCTGTTTTTGGCCGCCGGATATTTGATGCGGATAGCTATCGAACATCACTTCGGGCCTTGGTAATTGCACCTCGTTGAACAGCTGGATGGCTCGTTCTTTGGCTTCGTCGCTGCTAACGCCCAGGTGCAGGCGTATGGCTTCGGTTACCTGGTGGCCGCACGTCAAAACCGGGTTGAGCGAGGTCATGGGCTCCTGGAAGATCATTGCGATGCGGTTGCCGCGGAGACGACGCATCTCTTCTTCAGGAAGTTTTAAAATATCGGTATCATTTAATAATACTTCACCTTTTATCACTGCGTTTGGGGCATCCAGCAATCGCATAATAGCCAGGGAAGTAACAGATTTTCCCGAGCCTGATTCACCTACAATGCCAATGGTTTCGCCTTTTTTTAAGGTAAAACAACTCCCCTTAACGGCCTCCAACAAGCCCTCCCGCGTTTTAAATTGAACTTTGAGATCGTTTACCTGCAGCATTATTCTCCCGCGATCGTTATGTTTTCTTCGGAGATCAGCTCTTCACCGCGATAGCGCCGTAATAGTTGCGCAGTTGCTACAACGTCCTTCTGGCAATAGGTAGCTATCCGTTCCAAATCTTTATTCACCCAGTAAACTTGCCCAACCATACTGCCGTCGATATCATCCTTTGGCGTGGGGATATTGAAAATGGTTGTTAGCAAGTTGAGCGAAGTATAATTTTTATAATCACCGAACTTCCAAAGCTCCATTGTGTCCAAATGGTTTACTTCCCAGGGTTTTTTACCTGAAATATCCAGTTGGGTGGGAATTTTGATGCTGTTTATAAGTATTCTCCGGCACAGGTAAGGAAAATCAAACTCCTTGCCGTTATGTGCACACATAATTAGCGAGGCCGGTTGCGAATTAAGCAGATCGCAGAATTTGATCAGCAACTCCTTTTCGTCATGCGCATAAAAGGATTTTATTCTCAGCCCGGTACCTTTCCCCCGGGTAAAAATGCCAACCGATATACAGATGATCTTCCCAAATTCGGCCCAGATGCCCGCACGACCATAAAAATCCTCAGCCGTTTCATCTTTGCGGGTATAGAGTGTTTTATGGTCCCACAACTTTTGGATATTTTCCGGCGCCTCGTCATGGTTCCGGTATTGCGGAACCGTTTCAATATCCAGCACCATCAGGTTATGCAGATCGTATTGCTCGAGCATCTTATTCTAATAATAGTTCACGGCAAGATACTTTTTTATGTTGGCAGTTGCCAGTTATCAGTTTGCAGTTGTTTGTTAGTCGTCTTTCACTGCCCACTGCAAACCGATAACTGCAAACTTACTTTACCACGATATCAAAACTTACCTCAGTCGTATTCCCATTGGCGTCCACCAGTGTGAGCTTGTGATGTCCCTCCGGCGGATTCAACGCCATCTGGTGAAAATCGGTAGTTTCACCCACATATTGATCATCCAAATGCCAGAATATTTTGATGCCCGGCTGCCGGTGCGCGGCGTTACAAACCATGCGGCCGCGTTTGCCATCCACCTCTAACGGCACATATACTTTGGCGCCCTCCTTGGGGTAAATGATTTCCATCGGGTGGCTTTTGACTGTAAGCGCACAATCGGACCGGAACGGCGGCAAAACATGGTACTGGTAATTCTTAGCCTTATAATAATATTCCATCGACGGCGGCAATACGAACCAATTTTTAGTGATCATCGCTGATGGCGTCATACAATCGCCGGTTACCTGCCACTTGCCTGTGTTGTCCAGGTGAATGGACTGATGCCATGGGCAAACCGGTGCTTTTAAGCCACTTTTAGGCACCCACATCTGGTCCACATCGTCGCAATAAATTCCCGCACGATAACCGCTCTGATGACAAACTTTGATCTTAACCATATCATTGACAGGCATCTTGAACCACTCACGGGAAACAGGCAACAGCCTAAATATCTGGAACATGATGGGTGCGGCTGTGTTGATGCCTGTCAAGCCCGGCCGACCTTCGCCATCGGTATTGCCAACCCACACGGCAACCACGTATCGCGGCGTAATTCCAATCGCCCACCCATCGCGAAAACCGAAGCTGGTACCGGTTTTCCACGCGACGCGTTGTGTTGAGCTGAATTGCTGCCAAAGCATTTCCTCACCGGGACGCATTACTTCCTCCATGGCCTGGAACGTGTAATAGATTGATGCGGCATCAAACAGGCCGTTCTTTTCGAGATGATGCTCCTTTGGCTGCTGGAAGGTGTAAACCGGGTTGTGGAAATCCGCAGTATCGTATTTACCGTTATAGGCCCCGTTATAATGATTCAAGACTCGGGCCATATCTGCATAACCCCCGCTTAGTTCCCAAAGCGTATTTTCGCCGCCGCCCAGGATCAGTGAAAGGCCATAATGATTGGCTGGTTTGTTCAATGTGGTCATACCCACCTGGTGTAGCAGCTCGTAAAACCGCTCGAATTTGAATTGCTGCAACATTTTAACCGCCGGGACATTTAAGGAGCGCGATAGCGCCCTTGAAGCCGGCACCGCACCATCGTAAACGAGATCGAAGTTTTTGGGGTGAAAGCTCAATATTTGGGTCGGAATATCCGGAACGAGGCTATTGGGCAATATCAGCCCATCGTGCAGTACTGATGCATATAAAAACGGTTTTAAGGTACTGCCAGGGCTTCGGGGGGCATTAATCACATCCACATCACTTTGCATCGTGGTATCTTCCGGGTGCGATATATTACCTGCGTAAGCCAAAGTGGCTCCCGTTTCTACGTCGATCACCACCGCAGCAATGTTGTTAATATCATTGCCTTTCAACACATCATGATTACGCTCCAGGATATTGTTCACCTGAAGTTGCAGGCTTGATCGTATGGTTGTTTTGACCCTCGTCAGGCTATCCGGGTTGGCCTGGTGATCTGCCTTAAAACGCTGCAACAGGTGAGGGGCCAGTTGTGGCAGAGCCAAAGGCTGATCAGGAATAGGCTCAAGCTTGGCTAATGACGCTGTTGATGCGTCTATCACACCTTGCTCATGCAGTTTTTCGAGCAGCATGTTCCGTTTTTTTAATAACAATTGCCGGTTTCTGCCAGGGTGAACAAGCGATGGTGAGTTAGGCAGTACCGCCATAGCAGCCATTTCCCCCCAGGAAAGCTTATCCGGACTGCGTCCGAAATATCGCCACGAGGCAGCGTCTAGCCCTACCACATTCGAGCCGAAGGGAGCATTGCTGGCGTACATAGCCAGTATTTCCTTTTTGGTGTACCTGATTTCGAGCCGCATAGCTTTGAATATCTCGGTAAACTTATGCCAATAAGTGCGCTTGTCTTTTGTCGAAAGCCGGATCACCTGCATGGTGAGCGTACTGCCTCCGCTTACTACGTGCCGACCTCCGAGATTTTGTTTGACCGCCCTGCCGAGCGCCAGGAAATCGACACCCGGGTGATGCTCAAAACGTTTGTCCTCAAAGGCGATAATACACTGCTTAAATTTGACAGGCACGGCGGTATCATAAGGGAAACGCCATTGCCCGTCGCTGGCTATAGATGCTCCAAGTAATTGACCATGATCATCGTCGATTACATACGAAGTTGGATAAGTAAACAATGTTCGTGGCAGGCAAAACCAGAACCACAGGAACGAGCCCTGCAAAAAAGCAAGTAATATGATTACTTTTGGTTTTTTAAGACGGTTTTTAAAGCCATTCAGACTTAGTCGCATAGAATGAAGTTAGAAAAGTTATCCATTATTATCCCTGCCTATAACGAAGGCAACACTATACACCTGATCTTGAATAAAATTAAGGCGACTGAGCTTATCCATAACATCCAAAAAGAAGTCATCATCGTTAACGATTGCTCTAAAGATCATACCGAGCAGGCTATCACCGATTACCGGGCTGCCAATCACGACCTTAATATCCAGTATTTCAAACACGAGACCAACAAGGGCAAAGGCGCAGCGCTGCATACCGGTATTTCCAAAGCTACCGGTGAATACCTCATCATACAGGATGCCGATTTGGAATATGACCCCGCCGAGTACAACGATCTCTTGAAACCCATTTGCAACGGCTTTGCCGATGTGGTTTACGGTTCGCGCTTTATGGGCAGCAATCCGCACCGTATCCTTTTTTTCTGGCATACCATCGGCAACCGCTGGCTCACCTTTTTCTCCAACATGTTCTCCAACCTGAACCTGACGGATATGGAAACCTGCTACAAACTCTTTGATACCAGGATCATCCAGTCGATCCAATTAAAGGAACAGCGTTTTGGTTTCGAACCCGAAGTAACCCAAAAAATAGCCCGCATACCGCGCATCCGTATCTACGAAGTCGGCATTTCCTACTACGGCCGCACTTATGAGGACGGCAAGAAGATAGGGTGGAAGGACGGTGTACGGGCCATTTGGTGTATTTTGAAATATGGGCTATTTAAAGCATCGTAGAGACGCGATGCATCGCGTCTCTACGTGATCCCCATTCTATTTATTTAACCACCTCCACCCATTTCCCTTTCTGCACCGCATTGATCGAGTGGTTATACATGGCTTCGCAGGACACGGCTGGTAGGAAATACTTACCCGCATAAGCTGCGTTCAGCGTTACATAGTAAGTCACCTCCTTATCCTCGACTACACTGAAGTGCGTGTTCACCCGGTCGTCCCTTATATCCCGGTAATCCGATGGCGATGAGCTGAAGGCCTCGGTGGTATCGTTCATCCTGGTATTGATGATCTCCCATCCCGAAGGGAATATCTGCGTTAGCGCCATGTTATCGTAACGGCCGCGTTTGCCCGGGTTTTTGATGTTCACCTGGGCCACAAAATCAGTTCCCTGTTTCAGTTTGGCTGGATCGATGAGATGCCCCGTAAGCGTGAAATAACCGATCCGCATCTGCAGGATATCGGGGTTGCTGATCGTCTGTACATCCTGGCCGGAGGATGGCTGTCCCCGTTGTATCAGCCTTACATATAATCTATTACCACCTACATCTTTAAGTGTTACTTTACCACCGTTTGCTGCCAGATCCGATTGCCAGATATAGGTTTTCGAGTCCACACTAGATGAATTGTAGTTGAACTGCATCTTGGCAGACGAATGATTCGCTCCGCAATATTCGGATATCGCTACCAGCGAATAAGCTGTGGTTTGTGTGCTGTACCAATCATCTTTTGACAACTGGCTCGCAACTACCCTCAGTTGTGCCGAAGCTTTTTGCTGCTGGCCAAGCAATGTCAGCGTTTCCAGGATCATCGCCTCATCGCGCAGGTCCGAACCATAAGTGCCGTACAAGGTATAATAGGGTTTAACCGTGGTCGATAGGCCATTGATCAACTGCAAGCCAATTTCAGGCTGACCAACCAATTTATAAGCGGCGGCCAGTCGCCAGCGGGCCTCGGGGCTGATGTATTTGAATTCACGCAGGCGGTTCATCGCACCCAATTCAGGCGAGCGGGGCTAATGCCAGCAGGTAAAGCCGGTAAGCCTGTGTCAGGTCGGCGCCGTAGAAGCTCCGCGAATCAGGCGCCCAGGTGAGGGCTTTCATTTTCTGGTATTTCTTCCAGTTTTCGATGAAGCCGATAGGTAACGAATAACCTTTTCCCTGCGCTGCCAGCATAAAATGCCCGGCATAATTGGTGCCCCATTCATCGGATTCGCTTTCATTCGGCCAATAGCTCAGGCCACCGTCGGTTGTTTGAAAGTTTTTCAGTCGGCTTACAGTCGACTTAATGTTTCGGTCGATCTCCGCAATCTGCCTTGGTGTCAGATCGAGCAACTGGCTCAGATACAACTGAGGAAAGCCGGAGGATGTGGTTTGTTCCACACATCCGTATGGGTACTCGATCAGGTAATCCAGGCGTTTGGTTAGGTTCAGCGGCGGAATAGTTGCTACTTCCAGCGTCGCTCTGTTAGTGCCCGACATACCGATAGGGACGTAGTCAGTAGTCCAGGTCTCACCGGGCTTCAATTCCTTTTCAATCACTTTAGTTATTGGCGGATTCGGGTTACGCACATTTAGTTCCACATCATAAGCAGCTGTCTCACCGGCGCCTTTGGCTATGATCTTAACTTTTCCTACACCCACAAAATCCTTCACATCCAGGTCAAAAGTAACCAGCTGATCGCCGGTTTTGGAAAAGCTTACGGTTTTTTTATTGTTCCCGTTAAGGTTACTAAAGGCATTCGACTGCACTTCCACGCTCACATTTTTCACCTTATCCTCTAATGCAAATACGGTTATCGGTAATTGGATCTTTTCGGTCGGTCCTAACACACGCGGCAGGGTAGCCAGTATCATCAGCGGTTTCTTCACGGTTACTTCCTTATCGGCAAAGCCATAGCCACCGTCGTGCCCCGCTATCACCATTACTTTGACAGCGCCGATGTATTGCGGAAGCGTAAAGCGCTTGGTTTGTTTCTCACCCGCATTCAATCGGAATGGGCCTAAGAACTTCACCACCGGCTTAAAGCGGTTCACCTGCACGTTGTGATTCATGCCGTTAGAGCCGTCGCCACCGATGCTTACGATCCGCTCCAGGCCGCCTCCAAAGGCCCCGATCACATAATCGAACAAATCCCAGCTTTTGACGCCTAATGATTCTCGGGCGTAAAAAGCCTCATGCGGGTTAGGTGTTTTGTAATTGGTGATATCCAGTAAACCTTCGTCAACAATGGCGATGGTATAGGTCATTTCCTTGCCGTTTGCCTCAGAAACAGTTATTGCCGACTGCGTTTCCGGCCTGATCTTATCCGGCATCGAAATTACGGGCTTGAGTATCGTCTGCGGGTCATCCACCTGCAAGGGTATCACCCCATACATGCGGATAGGCAGGTCATTGATCGTTTGCGCATGGCGCTGCAGCAATGTCACGTTAACGAAAATGTTCGGCGCCATGGTGCCGTCAATCTTAAAGGTATATTGCGTTTGTCCCTTTTTAGTGTCGACCCAGGCTGTTTGCAGTACTTTGCTGCCGTTTTCAATGCTGATCAGCGCGCGGCCATTTCCGCTGGTAGGGATGGTAAGCGTAGCTTCCTCGCCAACCTTGTAGGCGGTTTTATTGGAGGTGAAGGACAGCATGGCAGCTTCAGTCGGGTTACTTTGCTGAAGTCTTTCGGCCCAGTTCGACCAATCTATATAAAGCACTTTACCTGTGGTGTGCCCGGTTTGCGGGTCCTTAATCAATATTAAGTAACGGCCCCAATCATCGTTATTAATATGCAGGTTCCATTTGCCGCGGCCATTGCTGAGTTTCACCGACTCCGTCTTGATCAGCTTATTATAACGATCCTGCGTAAAATTGCTGAACTCGTTGCCGCTTTCGTCCCACCACCAGCGCCATTGTATCTTGTATAATTCCACTTGCACATCGCGGCTGCCGCTAAACGGTACGCCTTTGGTGTCCACGTCGGCAATATCGATCTCGTTATCCCGGTTGGTGAACAGCATGCCCGACCAATCGCTGCCCTTGGGTGTTTTAATACCCACATAGCCATCGTACACATTGTAAGGCATCGAAATGCCCTGTATACTGAAGTTGCCGCCCGGTTCAAATACCTTCACCATAAAATTGGCTTTTAGCTGTCCCGGTGCTTGTTTATCCACATCAATATCCGGCTGAACTTTGGCTTTGCCGTTTTCATCCAGCTTACCCTCAAATACCGTGGCCGTTTGCGTGTTAAAACTCAGTGTTGGGTTATCGAAATTGTAATCGTCATAACCCTTAAAGGTGGTGTGCTGTGCCGACAAGTAAGCATCAACCTTAGCCTTCAGGTTTTGGGCGATGCCTCCAAATAACCACCGGGCCTGCAGATCGCCGGTTACGTCACCTCCTTTAGTTAGCTGCGTTACTCCGCCAAAGCTCAGGTTTACTTTGAGCCGGTTCGGCATGATGGTTTCGATCTTGACATTCTTCGAAAAAAGACGCGCCGCCCACCTTTACCTTTGCTGTCCAGTTACCCGTTCGGCTCGAGGTCTCCGTCGCGGTATGGAAGCTATAGAATCCATCAACCGACTGGGTTGAGGTAATATGCTTGTAAATGCGCCCGTCCGGATCATCCAGCTCAAACTCAACCGGGTGATCGAGCGGCAGGGTTTTTAGCTTATCCTGCAAAACAAAGGTCAGGAAGATAGAATCCCCGGGCCGCCATACACCACGTTCGCCATAGATAAAGCCCTTCAGGCCTCCCTGCACGTCCTCGCCGCCTACGTCGAAGCGTGAGAGGGGTAACGAACTGCCGTCGTCAAGCTTCAAATAACCCCGCTCATTGCCCTTGCTGGCTACCAGCAGGTAAGGCTTGCGTTTCAAATCAAACTTGGCTAAGCCCTCGCCGTCCGAAGTGGTTTTGAATATTTCCTGCTTCTGATAATCCAGGAATTGCAGCGTAACACCCTGCATCGGCTGTGCGCTCAAAATGCTTGTAACGGCTACCACCATGCTGTTGTTGGCGCCACGTTTGGCTATCAGGCCGATATTGGATGCGATGATGTTCCGCATCGCCCAGCGATCACGCGAGTAGTATGAGTTGCTGCAAGCATCTTCGCGCTCATCCCACTTATAATTTTCGGGATAATAGTTATCATACCTCGACCAGAAATCGTCGTCTTCGTCACTGACTTTATTTGCATTGTCGCGGTCCGAATAATCGCCTTCGTATTGGTTATCATCGCTTGTTGATTTGAGGGCAGAATTCGATCCGGCATTACAGTTATATAGCGAGTATTCCTTCCTGAAACCAATCACCACGCGGTAAATTGCGCCGGGTTCGGTTCTTACCAACTGGTCAATATCCAGCATAAACCGGTTCTTTTTATTCAGGTTGATGCCTTTTTGCTGGTCGAGGTGGATGGTTTTTTGCAGAATAGGCCTGCCCACCATGCGTAATTGCGACGCGCCGTCAAAGCCGTTCGACTGGAAGTACTGCGGCACGTTGTCTGCATATATTTTGATGATGCTCACATCTACCGCATTCAGGTTAACCGCCTCAAAGGGCATGGTGAGCTTGCCAGAATCGGGGAGTATGACACCTTTACCCGGGATGGTTACCGATGGCAGGCGGTTCTCGAAAAACACGTTGCCGGTAAAGGCTTTGGTTATCTTTTGATGCGAGATGTTTTCGACGCCTTCGTTCACAAATGCCGTAAAATTACCTTCAAGGCGTTCAGGTGCAAATATCTTTACCGTACTGCCATCGATGGTATAAGCGGGGTCTTCAATATTCTTAATGCCAACCAGGCCTTTCAATTCCTGGCCTATCATGATCGCATCCGAGAATTGAACCAGCACATACTGATCATTATCCTGTACAGCGGTGATGTTTAGAACCTTGAAATCGCCTATCGCGGGCACCTCAAATAGCTTGCTGCCGCGCTTGTCGATGTTCATCACATTGCCATCCCAGTTTACGGTGAGCTGATTCACCTTATCGGCAGCGCGGGTTAAGCCTGTTATGGTGAATTTGTGCGAATGACCCACCGTGTTGTGCTGCCACGTGACGCCAACCGGCGATTCGAAATTAACGGTGAGCAGCTTTTCGATGTTCTTTGGATCTTCTCCATCGGCGGTTTGGATGCAGCCCTCCAGCTTCATCTTGTCGGTGGAGGTGTTGGTGGCGGTCACCAACCCGGTAAATGAAACCGTGAAGTCGGGCTTGATGGTCTCAAAGCTGAATTTGAAATCGTCAAACTGCGAGGGCACACTAACGACTTTGCTCAGCCTGAACTCGGCCGAATAGTTCTGATCGGAGGTGAGCTTCGCCTCGGGCCTGAACTCGATCGTTCGCTCATCCACCCAATAGGCCTTGCCCTTAACGGCGGGCGAAAAGTCGAAGACCCCATCCGGCAGCTGATCGTTTTGCGCATGCGTGGTTTGCACCTGGCTGGCGAGCCTGATCCGGATAGTGTTCTCTTTTGAAATGATACCTGTGGTGTACGACTCAATGTACTTGCTGAAGGCCGGGTCGACGACACCTTTTTTGTGATAATGCTGGTAAATAAGGTAAGCAGCGGTGCATGCTATTATGATCGCAGCAGCAGCGATAATTGGACGCTTGCGGGCAGGCAGAGGCGTCTCTCCATCTTTCATGTTTTAGGTTAATTTATTTATGAAAGTTAATGAGAAAGAAAGGATACTTCCAAATAATTGCGCAAATATTTTTTTCATTGTAAAATTATGTTCTGCATTTGTAGCTATTTACAGAATTATGACAATGTATATTTTGTATCGGCGGCTGTGGTGTTATATTTTATAGCGTAAGTTTAGGAAATATGCAAGGGGCGGCAAGGCTCACAATTGCGATCGATCATGAAGCAGCTTCAAAAATAACTTTTGTCCGATAAGTATGACTAATTGGCCATCCCTTAAAAACTGGCTTTGAGATCAAAACAAATCTCTGATTAATCAGTCCTTATCACCAATTAACGGATCATCACGCCCGGCTTATTGACCACGGGCAATTTGATAAAATTGGATTCCACAATGCTTTCCGGCAGGAAAATGAATTTTTTGTCGTAGATATCTTTACCAATGTAATAGCTGAGCCAGTATTCGTTGCTTAGTCCGAAAGTAGCCTCATCGATAGGCTCAATCAGCACAAACCCGCCCTCATTAACTTTTGGGAACATATGACGCAGGGTAGAGGTCTTAACCTGCTCGCCGTCTTTCTCACCGTAACCCTTGGAAGTAATGAGCACATTCTCGATGGGTTCATTCTTTAGGTTGATCAGGTAAACGTACCAGGTTTTATCCCGGATGTTTTCTCCTTCCAGGGCAACCGCTACAGCGACATCTTTGACTGTATTATCCGGAAGATCTTTGATCATGTTTTTTTGTTGAAAAGTTGGAAGGTTGTAAAGTTGAAAGGTTATTGAAGCACGTAACTTTACAACCTTCCAACTTTACAACTTTTCAACTACTTTTTCTTCACAAACCTTTTTGCCCCCGGCTTCTTAGGCGCTTTTGCTTCGGCGTCTGCCAGGGCCTTGCATTCTTCGTAACTTAATTCGGCAGGCTCCTTGCCCTTTGGTATCTTAACGTTTTGCTTGCCGAACTCGATATAAGGGCCCCAGCGGCCGTTCAATATTTTCACATCAGGTGCTTCAGCAAAGGTTTTGATCACCCGTTCTGAATCCCGTTTACGTTTATCAACAATAATTTCTATGGCCTGTTCTTCGCCAACATCAAGCGGGTCGACATCTTTCGGAAGTGAATAGAAGGCGCCATCGTGTCGTATGTAAGGCCCGAATTTGCCGATGGCAACGGTCATATCCTTATCTTCAAACTGCCCGACTTTCTTCGGAAGCTTAAACAGTTCCAGCGCTTCATCTAAAGTAATGGTCTCGATACTCTGACCGGCTCTTAGGCTGGCATACAAAGGTTTATCATTTTCGTCACTCTCACCAACCTGCACGAATGGCCCGAAACGGCCGATACGTACGGATATCTTCTTGCCGCTATCAGGGTGAACCCCCAATTCGCGCTCACCTGTCGCTTTATCGGCTGTCTCAATCGTATTTTCAACACCTTTATGGAACGGCTGGTAGAAGTTACGGATCATCGTTGTCCACTCTTCCAATCCCTGGGCTATTTCGTCAAATTGTTTTTCGACGCTTGCGGTAAAATGATAATCCACAATTTCCTTAAAATACTGCACGAGGAAATCGTTTACAACCGAACCGATATCCGTCGGAAACAGTTTGTTGCGCTCGGCACCGGTATTTTCAGATTTTTCTTCCTTCGTGATATTTTGGCCCTTTAGCGTCAATACTCTAAAATTACGCTGTTTGCCTTCACGATCCTCTTTTACCACATAACCGCGATTTTGGATCGTTGAAATAGTAGGAGCGTAAGTGGATGGGCGACCAATGCCAAGCTCTTCCAGTTTCTTTACCAGGGCTGCCTCGGTATAGCGCGCTGCAGGACGGGAAAAGCGTTCGGTAGCCGTCATTTCTGACAGGTCGAGTTTTTGACCCTTATTCAAAGGAGGCAATATAGCATTATCCTCACCGTTTTGCGCTTCATCATCCTCATCGGATGATTCCAGGTACACCTTAAGGAAACCGTCGAATTTCATGACCTCGCCGTTAGCGATTAGCTCTTCCTTACGGGTTGATATGCTGATTTTTGCAGTAGTCTTCTCAAACAAAGCTTCACTCATTTGCGAAGCGATGGCGCGTTTCCAGATCAGCTCATATAAGCGTTTCTCGGAATTATCTCCATCGATGGTATGTGCATCGAAATAAGTAGGGCGGATGGCCTCGTGTGCTTCCTGCGCACCGGCACTCTTGGTTTTATAAGTTCTTAATTGATGGTATTTCTCTCCATAAGCCGAATTGATTTCTTTTGCGGCAGTGTTTAACGCTAAATCAGACAAGTTCACCGAATCGGTACGCATGTAGGTGATCTTACCTGATTCGTAAAGCTTTTGAGCAACTGTCATGGTACGGGAAACCGAAAAGCCAAGTTTACGGCTAGCCTCCTGCTGTAGGGTTGAGGTAGTAAAAGGAGCAGCAGGCGAGCGTTTCGTTGGCCTTGTCTCAAGCGAGGTCACCGTAAATGTTGCGCCGATGCAATCGCTCAGGAATCTCTCCGCATCCCCCTGTTTGGTGAAGCGCTCAGGCAATTCGGCTTTAAACGCCTCCCTGCCTTTACCGAATATAGCTACGATCTTGAAGGCAGCTTCCGTCGTAAATTTAATGATCTCACGCTCACGTTCAACAATAAGCCTCACAGCAACCGATTGAACCCTGCCCGCGGATAACGAGGGTTTTACCTTCTTCCATAAAACGGGAGAGAGCTCAAAACCCACCAATCTGTCCAATACGCGACGCGCCTGCTGAGCGTAAACCAGGTTGTAATCAATCTTACGGGGATTTTCGATAGCCCGGGTAATAGCCGGTTTGGTGATCTCATGAAAAACGATTCGGCGCGTATTGGCTTCTTTTAAACCCAATGTGTCAAAAAGATGCCATGATATAGCTTCTCCTTCGCGGTCCTCATCGGATGCGAGCCATACGACCTCAGCCTCCTTGGCAAGTTTCTTTAATTCGCTCACCACCTGCTTCTTATCGGCAGGCACCTCGTATTTTTGTGCAAAGTTATTTTTGATATCTATCGCGTCTTCCGATTTCACCAAATCGCGGATATGCCCGTAGCTCGATTTAACGGTGAAGTCTTTTCCAAGGTAGCCCTCGATGGTTTTGGCCTTGGCCGGTGACTCGACGATAAGTAAATTTTTAGCCATTCAAACGGTTATTTTTTGCAAATAAACTATAAAGTAGGGTAAACGCAAATTGTTTTCTTTTTGTGGTTGTAAAGTTGGCAGGTTGCAAACTTGCAAAATTGCTGCTATTTGGTTGTAAAGTTGAAAAGTTGGAAGGTTGAAAAGTTGCCTGTTTGGCGGGATAAATTGCTGTATTGTTTTAATGTTGAATTGCAAAAAATAACCTTGCAACTTTTCAACTTTACAACCTTCCAACAAAAGAAATCACATCAGGAACCCGCCGCCTAAAAGGTCGTTGCCTTCATAGAATACAGCCGATTGGCCGGGCGCTATCCCCGCAACCGAATGGCGGAAGTCAACCTTCATGTGCTCACCCATTTGCACGATGGTGCTTTCCGTACCTGCATCCTTATAACGTATCTTGGTTACGGCTTCGATAGGTTCGGTAATGCTTCCGTATTTAACGAGGTTTAGGTTACGTACCCAGGCTTCTTTGCGTTGCAATTCATCCGGTGTACCCAAAACCACCGTGTTGGTTTCCGGTTCGATACGGGTAACGAACATGGGCTGACCCAAAGCGATACCCAAACCCTTGCGCTGGCCAATGGTATAAAAAGGATACCCTTCGTGCTTACCGACTATAGTACCGTCAGCCAGTACAAAATTGCCGCCTGCCACGCGTTCTTCCAGGTCTTCCACTTTGTGGCGTAAAAAGGAGCGATAATCGTTATCAGGCACAAAGCATATCTCGTAGCTTTCGCTTTTTGCGGCCAATTCCAGTTGACCCATATCCAGTGCTATTTGCCTGATCTCAGCTTTGGTGAAGCTGCCTAAGGGAAATTTGGTCCGTGCGAGATTCTTTTGAGAAACGCCCCAAAGCACATAGGACTGATCCTTATTTTCGTCGCGGCCCTTTGAAACTACGTACCTGCCGCTATCCTGTAAGCGGATGTTGGCATAATGCCCGGTTGCGATGAATTCACAATCTAATTTATCGGCGCGCTTCAACAAGGCTTCCCATTTGATGTGGGTATTGCACAAAACACAGGGGTTAGGGGTACGGCCTGCGAGGTATTCGTCCACGAAATTGTCGATCACAAAATCACCGAATTCGCTGCGAATATCCAATATATAATGCGGAAAGCCATAAGCTACGGCCAATGCACGCGCATCATTAATGCTATCGAGACTACAGCAGCCGGTTTCTTTTGAATTGGTGCCTGATGAAGCGTAGTCCCAGGTTTTCATCGTCAGGCCGATCACTTCATAGCCCTGTTCGTGCAGCATCACCGATGCCACCGAACTATCCACCCCGCCGCTCATTGCAACCAATATCCTGCCGTGCTTACTCATTTCGGCTGCAAAGATACGGTTTTTGAATTTGGGCGTGGGTCAGGGGAGGGTAATTTATAGTAGCAGTAGCAGTTGAGGGTGATGGTTAGAAGCTTGTCTAAAGTATTTAATTATATGATTTATGTAAATAATTGATTTTCAATTTTAATTAATTTATAGTTAATGTGGTTTAGGATCGATTTTTCGCATTTTTTTTTAGAATTTGGAGCTTAGGATTTAGGATTTAAGCAACAAAAACTGTCTTGATATTCACAAATTCGTGGATGCCAAACATCCCTAATTCGCGGCCATAGCCTGATTGTTTGATACCGCCGAAAGGCAATCTCGGGTCCGATTTTACGGGCGCGTTTGCGAAACATGCGCCGGCTTGCAATTGGGTCGACGCAATTTTTTCGGCTTTCTTTTTGTCCCGGGTAAAGATTGCTGCACCCAGTCCGAAGGTGCTGTCGTTGGCTATACGGATGGCGTCGGCTTCATCTTTGGCGACGATGATCGCGGCTACCGGGCCGAACAATTCTTCATCATACGCAGGCATGCCGGGCATCACCCTGGTGAGGATAGTCGCTGGATAAAAAGCATGTTTTCCTTTGGGCAGAATTCCTCCAAGGATGGGTTTGGCTCCTTTTTTTATTGATATTTTTACCTGCTCATGCAACTCATTCCGTAAATCGATGCGTGCCTGCGGGCCTATATCGGTGGAGGTGTCCATTGGATCACCCAATTTTTTCGCCTTCATTTTATTGAGAAACAGTTTGGTAAATTGTTTTTCTACAGCTTTGACCACAATAAACCGTTTCGCTGCAATGCAGCTTTGCCCGCTATTGATCACCCGGCTATTGACGCAAGCTTCAGCCGTTTTTTCCAGGTCGGCATCTGCCAGGATCACGTAGCCATCGCTTCCACCGAGCTCCAATACCGTCTTTTTGATTAGCGACCCGGCTTTTTGTGCCACCATCTTCCCGGCATTGGTACTTCCCGTGAGGGTTACAGCCTGTATCAGCGGATTTTCTATGATCTTCTCCACCATCGGGCTTTCGACGAGTAACGTTTGGAAGACATTGTCAGGAAACCCAGATTGCCTGACAATTTCCTCAATAGCCAGCGCACAACCCGGTACATTGGATGCATGTTTCAGCACACCGCAGTTGCCGGCGGCTAAAGCGGGCGCCAGGAAACGGAATACCTGCCAGAAAGGGAAATTCCAGGGCATAATGGCCAGCACTACGCCGATGGGCTGAAAAGTCACAAAGCTTTTGGAGGCATCGGTTTCCATGGGTTGATCGCTTAAGAATTTAGCGGCGTTGGCGGCATAGTATTCGCAAACTGAGGCGCACTTTTCTATCTCGCTAACGCCTTGCGAGATAGGCTTTCCCATTTCCTGCGCCATTAGGATTGCCAGCTCTTTTTTGCGTTTTTGCAGCACCAGCGCCATTTCGGTTAGCAATTCCGCACGTTGCTGATGGGAAGTTTTTCGCCAGCTTTGCCAGGCTTTGTGGGTTTGCTTTATCTTTTGATCGACCTGTTTGATGCTGTGGGGGCGGTATTTTTTGATGATCCGGCCATTGACGGGATTGACAGAAACGATGCTCATAAATAGGTTTTTATGTCAAATGTAGAACACATTTGCATGAAAATAGTTGCTGCTAAGATTTTTACAGGAAGATCAGGGTTGCCTCTCAGCCTCGATGTTTTGTTCCAACTCGTCGCTAACGGTTAGATTAAGCACCTGCACTATCTTGTCTAGATCCTCTGCGGAAGCGCTGATACTTTCGACGATTTTGATCTTCTCGTCGGCGTAAGGCGTGCTTTTCATCAAATTGGCCAGGCCTATAATGTTGGCCAGCGGCCGACGAACTTCGTGCGAACACAGCCAGGCAATCTCTTTCAGTTTTATATTTTGGCGGGCGGCCTCCTGTAATTGTTGTTTCAGATTGGTGATGTCGCTGTATACGCCAATATACCCGGTAAACTGTCGCTTGTTATCAAATAACGGCGTGTACTCACTGTATACACAGAATTTGGCGCCGCTTTTTTTACGGCAATAGATCTCAACCGAAAATGGTCGCATGGCTCTTTTATTGGCAAGCACGTAGCTCATTACTTCAACCTCGGATTCGCCATCGATAAAAAATGTTGCCGGGGTATAGCCGGCGATTTCGGCAAGCGTGTAACCGGTAAAATCCTCGAAAGCTTTATTAACCCAGGTGATATAGTTATTAGTATCGGTGATGATAACGAAGTTGTTGATCCTGGTTATGATATCGCCCAGTCGTTTTACTTCATTATTTGCCTGGACTGATTTTGTGGTGGCTTCAATGATCTTTTGTTCATCGGCGCAAATTAGCTTGTACAAAAAATAGCTGGTAATAAACACAAAAAGGAATCCTTTGCCGCTATTTATTAAACCGTAAGTTGCAGGATTGAGTGAGTTATGAAAAGTATAAAGTGCTTTATCGCTGAACAGTATCCACAAGCAAGCGATAGTAACATAAATAAGAGCAATGCGCAGCGCACCCGATTTCATATAGCCAGCCCGTCGATTAATTATTAGGTAACCTATACGGGATAGCGCCGAAAATGTTAGCCTTTTAGCTAATTTCCGTTAAAAAGGAGTTATTACAGCCTGATTTACAGGAGAAAAATTATGCGTTACGTATGTGCCCGTCACCTGTTACCACCCATTTGTAGCTGGTAAGCTCCTGTAAGCCCATCGGCCCGCGGGCGTGAAGCTTTTGCGTGCTGATCCCTATCTCGGCTCCCAGGCCAAACTGGGCGCCATCGGTAAATGCGGTCGAAGCATTAACATAAACAGCAGCAGCGTCCACTTTGTTGAGGAAGGCGATGGTATTTGCGGCATCTTCGGTAATGATAGCCTCGCTATGTTTGGAGCTGTGTTTGGCTATATGATCCAATGCCTCCTCAAAGCTATCCACGGTTTTGATGGCCATTTTGTAGTCGAGGAATTCGGTGCCGAAATGCTCAACCTTTGCCGGATGGAGCAGGTTGGCAGGATAATGGCCCTGCAAAGCAGCGTAAGCCTCTGCATCGGCATAAACCTCCACATCTTTTGACGCGAGCGGGAGCGCCAGCCGGCAAAGTTCTGAAAGCCTGGATGAATGAACGATGAGGCAATCGAGCGCATTGCAGACGCTTACCCGGCGTGTTTTGGCGTTGAAAACAATATCTTTTCCCTTTTGCAAATCGCCACTTTCGTCGAAATAGGTGTGAACAATGCCCGCGCCGGTCTCTATTACCGGCACTTTGCTTTGCTGCCTTACCCGGTCGATGAGCTGCTGGCTGCCACGCGGAATCAGTACATCAATGTAACCAACGGCGTTAAAAAGCGCTTCCGTTGCCATGCGTTCGGCAGGCAGCAGGATAGCCACGTTTTTGTCTATACCGCACTTTTGCAGCACACTATGTATCAATTCAATAATTGCTTTGTTCGAGTACTCAGCATCGCTTCCACCTTTCAATACACTTACATTCCCGGTTTTAAAGCACAGGGCGAATACATCGAAGGTTACGTTCGGTCTTGCTTCATAAATTACGCCCACCACCCCCAGCGGAACCGTTATTTTGGAGATGTTTAGGCCATTGGGCATGGTTTTTTCCGAAAGGATATGACCCAGCACGCCCGGCAGACCGGCTACATTTACCATATCCCTGGCAATGTCTTTAATTCGCCCCTCAGTAAGCTTCAACCGGTCGTATTTTGGATCGGCAGGGTCCATTCGGTCCAAATCTTTTTGATTTTCGCGAAGCAGGCTGCCTGTTTGCGCAACGGCAGCCTCAGCTATGTCCCGCAAAACTGCGGAGATCGTTTCCGGCGAAACGTCGACAATATTCCTTGTCGCGGCAAGTGCGTCCTCGAAGTAGCTTTTATAGTCAGCCATTAATATTACAATTAATTATGTCATTTCGATGAGCCAGCGGGGGCATGGGGTGTGGCGCGAAGAGAAATCCTTTCGTACTATGCATAGTCGAAAAGATTTCTCATCTGCCCCATCGCCTCAGCCCGTGCCGCAGGTTCGAAATGACATTCTGTTTTTGTTATTAAATCTTTCACGCCAAGCTCCCGGCGCCAACCGCCATTCTACCCTAACAGGTAAAGATAATCATAATGCACCAGTGGTTTCTGGTTTTTTTGGCCAATACGCTCTTTGGCTTTGTCTGATCCGTATTCGGCAATGCCCAGGCCAATCAGCTTATGATGCTCGTCAACAAGCTTAATGATCTCACCTTTATTAAAATCATCCGTTATTTTTAGGATACCAATGGGCAGCAGGCTGGTTGCCTTGCTTGAAAGCAAAGCATTTTTGGCGCCCTCATTCACAACAACTGAGCCCGTAGCCGAATGCGCCGAATGCGCGATCCACTTCTTTTTACCCGATTTGGATTTATCCGGCGTAAAGCGGGTGTGTGGGGCCTTGTTTTCGAGCAGATCTAACAGTATATGATCTTTAGTCCCATTAGCGATATGAACCGCAATACCCAACTGGGCCGTTTTATGCGCCATGCCCGATTTGGTGATCATGCCGCCCCGGCCAAACTGCGACTTGCCCGAAGTGACGAACGACGAAAAGTCTGTTACTGAACCATCTATCTCTTCTATCAGCTTTGAGCCGGGTAACTTCGGGTCGCCATCGTAAATGCCGTTCACATTGGTCAGTACGATCAATGCTTGAGCGTTGAGCATGGCCGCGATCAATCCGGCAAGCTCGTCATTATCGGTAAACATCAATTCGGTTACCGAAACTACATCGTTCTCGTTCACCACCGGGATCACCTGGTGCTGCAGCAAAACCTCGAGGCAATTGCGCATATTGAGGTAGTGAAGCCGGTCGCGAAAATCCTCTTTGGTAACCAATATCTGCGAGCAAAGCATTTGATATTGCTCAAACAGCGCCGAATAAGTGTTGATGAGCTTTACCTGGCCGATAGAAGCCAGCAACTGCCGGGCGGCCACCGCATCTGCTTTTTCAGAAACCGTTATCAGGCTGCGACCGGATGCCACAGCGCCTGACGATACCAGGATCACTTCCTTACCCTGCTGTTTGATGGCGGCTATTTGCTCCACCAAATGAGCCATACGGACGTTATCCGGCAGGCCATCGGGCTGGGTGAGGACGTTGGAGCCTATTTTGATAACGATGCGCTGGTAATGGGCGGACATGGTATTAATATTGACAGGCCAATATTAATAATAATATAGATAATTGGTGGGAGATATATGAATTTCGAAATTTGAATTTTTAATTTCGAAATTATACTGTACCTGCCGGTACTTGTAACACGCAACCTGTATATTTGAGTGAAAGGAGGCATAACGCTGCCTCTCATTTTCGTCGTTTTAAATATGTTAAGAAACCTTGCCTTATGTATGCTAATGGTAGCCTTGTTTTTGGGCTGTATAAACGATGTAAAGAATGTTAAAACAGTTTCGAAGCCAGATTCACCAAAATCAAGCATTATCCGGCAAACTCCTTCACCTCCGTTAACGGATAGTGCAAAGTTATCAATTCATTTAGATAGCCTGCCTAAAGCTGTTTTTCCGCGCAATGTTAGTGACTGGAACAGGGGTGCACCGAATATTAACCTTGCCGATTTTAAAAATAAGAAACTGCATAACTTGTCATACCAGCTCATCCCGAGGCAGATAGGAGGAGCAGGTATTGATATGGGCGGAACGCTTGATACCACCTTTAGCCTTTGTGATACCAATTTCAGAGCTAACTGGTTTTTGATAACCAAAACTCCAAAATTCTTTGTTGTCGAGGTTGACGATAACTACTTATTGTTAGTTACTATAGATTATCGCCTCAATGTTTTAGATGCCATCCACATTGCCGCCGGCGACCCGTCAAGTAACGACAACTTTCAGGGCGAACTTACTGCAACAATATACAAGAACCTAAATATCGTGATGCATTACAGGTATGATCAACGAACTGACAAAGAAGGGCATTCCGAGACAATTAATGAAGATGATCAATGGGGTATAGACAGCAATGGGCATTTCAAGCCTATCCATTACCTTCAACCAGGCGATGATGATCCTAAATCAAACTTTTGAGGATTTGTTATTTACTTGTCTAACAGCCGAAAACACGATGCTTGGGGAATGTCTGCCCGAAGCACAAACATGGATCGCCCCAAAAAAAACCGCCCCTCGGACAACGGTGCCGAATGAGGCGGGAGGATATTGAGACCGGAAACCCGGAATAATATGTCAATGCTTTTATATACTTACGTTGATAGGTTACCATGTGTAACACAGGTGTTTAATTTTTTTTTATTCGCACTCGCGCGCTACCACATGCGTCCCGCTTGTGGTACTGATACCGATTGTTTGATCCGTGAAAGTTGACCGGCATAATCTAAGCTTCATCGCTCACACGCATAGCTGACTACCTGTCTAAAGGCCACAAGCGGGACGCTTGTGGGAGCGGGTTTTTTTGTCTGAATCAGAATTTACAGAATTTTTAAATTTTCAGAATTCTGCTAATTCTTCAATTCTGTAAATTCTGATTCAGACGATGCGCCAGTGATAGGAGCGGATAGCACGCTCGGGCGCCCAAATCTAACTTATAAACCCTTTCACATAATCCTTCGTCAACTCCTGTTTAGGATTAAGCAATACTTCCTCAGTCTCACCAAACTCGATGATCTTACCCATATAAACGAAAATGATATAGTCGGATACCCGGCGTGCCTGGCGGAGGATGTGCGTAACGAGCACAATGGTATATTTTTCCTTGAGCTTGATGAAAAGGTCCTCAATAATGCTGGTGGATACCGGGTCTAGGGCGGATGTGGACTCATCGCCCAGGATGATTTCCGGTTCTACCGCCAATCCCCGTGCAAGGCATAAGCGCTGTTGCTGACCGATGGATAAGCGGGTAGCAGGTGCGTGCAGACGGTCCTTTACTTCGTTCCAGAGACCTGTAGCTTTGAGTTGCGTTTCGACGATCTCGTCAAGGGAGACTTTCTTACGGGTGCCGTGTATGCGCGGACCATAAGCCACATTGTCGTAAATAGACATGGGCAGGGGATAGGGGCGCTGGGAAAGCAGTCCCATCTTTTGCCGGATGTGCGTTACCTCGGCTTTGGGATCGTAAATATCTTCGCCGTCGACCAGTACTTTACCGGTTACTTTCAGGTCGGGGGTATCGTCCAGCAGGCGGTTCAGCGATTTAAGCAGGGTCGTTTTACCGCAGCCGGAGGGGCCGATGATGGAGATCACCTTTTTATTAGGAATATTGATGGTGATATCCTTCAGGATCTGCTGGTTGGCTATCTGCACGTTGAGATGCTGTATGCTGATATGCGGGTTATTGGTCATCCGATGTTATTTTTTGAGAACCGTTTGGCCAAAATAGACGACAAAACGGTGATAATGAGCACTACAATGGTTAATATTAAGGCTGAGGCGTAGGCCCGGCCCTGTACTTCCTCTACCGGGCTGCCCAGCTGGAAGAAAATTGCCAGCGGTAAAGTTGCTGCCGGTTGATGCAGGGAGGTAGGGATATTGTCGCTAAAGCCGGCTGTGAACAGCACCGAAGCAACATCGCCGATAGCGCGGCCGAACGAAAGCAGGATAGCTGTAAATATTCCCGGCCTTATTTGCCGCAGGATCACTTTAGACATTTCCCAACGGGTAGCGCCGAGGGCCAAAGAAGCATCGCGAAGTTCTTTAGGAACGGTGCGGATTACCTCGTCGAGCGTTCGCACCAATATTGGTATCACCAAAAGAGTAACGGCTACGATCCCGCCCAAAAGCGATGCCCTGATACCAAAGTAAACCATAATAAGGAACCCAAAGGCACCATAAACGATAGATGGGATGCCAAACAACACATCGAATGCCACACGCAATCCATTGGCGATGAAGTTTCGGCTGCCGAGGTACATGTTAATGTAGATAGCGACCGGAATGCTGATGAGCAAACCCAGTATCGTTGCTCCGCCAGCCACATATAACGAACCGACTATGGCGTTAAGTACGCCGCCTTCTTTACCGATATAAAAACCGCCGCCCGGTATTTTGGTGATCATATCAAGGCTCATGAAGGGGACGCCTTTATAAAATATCGTTCCAACGATGAGGAAGAAGCTGCCTGCCACAACAATTGTAGCCATTACCATCAATATGCGGAAGAAATTTTCTTCCAGTTTACGCCTGATCATAATGCCAGTTTCCTTTCCAAACGGGCGAGAATTACCCTCGAAATAATGTTAAACAGCAGGATAATGATGAACAGGAGCAAAGCAGCGAACATCAAAGCAGAATCGTACATCGGTATTGAAAGCATTTCGCCGTAATTATTGGCAATAAGCGCAGGCAAGGGATAGCCCGCATCAAATACCGAATGTGGTACATCAGCATTATTACCGCAAACCATCAATACAGCTATGGTTTCTCCAAAAGCCCTCGAAATGGCCAATACGGTTGCTGCGATAATGCCTGGTTTGGCTTTGCGGAGTGACACCTTACGGATGGTTTCCCATTTGGTAGCGCCTAAAGCCAGTGAGGCATTTTTTAGCTCCTGCGGAATTGTATTTAATACTTCGCAAACGATACTTACGATGAGCGGAAATATCATTACGGCGAGTACTATACCACCGGCCAGTACGCTATATCCTGTTGAGAACTCGACGAAATGCGGTGCGATGTGATCCTGAATCAACGGTATGATGAACAAAACACCCCATACACCAAAGATGACCGGGGGAATGCCTGAAAGCAGGTTGACAAACGGAACAAGGATGCGCTTGATGCGTCCAGGCGCATATTCAGTGATATAAAACGAGGTGAGCAGGCACAAAGGCAATGCGATAATAATAGCGATACCTGTAACCCACAGGGTACCCATAATGAACGGGAAAAAGCCGAATAAGCCCTTAAGCGGCTTCCATTTGCTCGAGGTGAGTAGCTCCCACCAGGAGGAATTACTCAGTACCGGCTCAGATTTAAGGTACAAACCTATGCCAATCACCAATACGATCGCAACCGACAGGATAGTAAGCGCCAGCATTAGTTTGGAGTAGAATTTGTCTTTTAGTAATCGTAATTGCATTGAGGTTTAGTTGTATTGGCTGTAATCGTTGAAGCTGTTGTATTAGTTTGAAGCTTTTAACCACTTTAACCAATACAACTGCTTCAACTAATACAACTTCAGGATCAATTTACTTTCTTTAACTCTTCCGCCAATTTCTGCTTAGATAGAACGATATAGCCGTTCTCATCAACAAACTTCTGACCATCGGTCAATACATACTTTACGAATGCTACCAGTTCGGGCTTTGCTGGTTTGCCTTTAAACAGGAAACCAAGATTACGTGCCGGCGGAGCAGGATACCTGCCGTCAGCAATAGCGTCGGTCAAATGATCGATCGTATCATAAAAATTTTCTTCCTGGTCAATCTTGCCGTTTCCGTTCACATCAATAGGCAAAGCATGAACGCCCGCCACCTGTTTGCGTGTCTTCAGATCGTACAGGTAAGCCAGGTTATTGTAGCCAATGCCGGTAACGTCTTTCTTCACAGCCTGCGCCAGCCCTGGGTCGCCGTATACACCTACGCCAAGCAAATCCTCCTGTTTCTTACCGAAGTATTTTGCCCAGGTTTCGGCAGCTCCGGCTGCGTCCGAGCGGGTATAAATATGAATCGGCACTGAAACGTTTCCGCCCAGTTGCTTCCAGTTTTTGACATTGCCGGAAACGAATACATCCAGGAACTGATTACGTTTTACGCCTTTTGCTTCCAAAACTGAGGCATTGGGATTACCCGTGTTAAAGGTTGGCACAACGGCATCTTTGGTCACATAAATGGTATACGCACCTTTTTTAACCTCTTCGGGACTGATATCACGCGAAGCAAGACCTATGTCCACTAAGCCCGAAAGCGCATCAGTAATACCCTTACCGGCGCCGCCTGCAGAAATATTGAACACGACATTCGGGTGGATCTTTTTGAACTCCTGTGCCCACTTTACAGTGATAGGGTAGAGGGCAAATGCTCCTGATATATTAATGGTACCTTTCAGGTCATCAATCACAGGCTTATGCTCATTTTTTTTAAATGAGGACAGTGTAACCACAATTCCTGCGATGGCTATTGCACCCAGGATGGTTTGCTGCCTGAATAATATCTTTTTCATTTATTTCGTGTTTGGTTGGGTTTGGTTTTTGTAAGATTAGAATGCAAGCTGTAGCTGGGCTTCAAATATGTTATTCTTAATTTGGGTAGCTGTTTCTTCGCGGCGGTCGAGGTAATCAATTGCCAGCTTGGTCCACTTGTTGAAAGTGAAATTTAGGCCGCCTGCATAAATAGTCGCGCGGTCTGTGCCGATAGCTTTGTTCGGATCGAAGGTATCATAGCGGGCAACCACCTGAACTTGCGGGATAATAGCGTAACCAGCCTGTACAAACCAGCCATCTTTCTTTATTGCGGCATCGGTGCCGTGATCATATTCTGCCGCAAATGAAAGCGGGCCTATAACATAGCGGCCATCAAATCCGTAACGGGCGCGATATTGTGATTTTGTTCCGCCGGCGGGGACGGCAGGGATGCCTTCGCCGCTGTACAAGTCGGTTCCCAGGTCAAGGCCTTTTACAGGATGAAAGCCCAGGCGGCCGGCAAAATCTTTGAAACCATTATTATCCGTGGTTACATCATAACCTGCGCCATTGAGGATAGCCAGCGTATAGTCGAACAAATACCTGTCGTTGGTTTTGAACAAGTTGCCGCTTATTTGCACGCCAATGTCCCGGCCCTGCTGATTGCCAATTACGTCTTTCGACCTGCCTGCCAGCGCCTCGACTACCTGCGAGCGGTCAATGAAATCAAGTACGGCATCTGAGGTCAAGCTTTCACCGGAGAAAGGTATTTTGAACTGACCGGCGCTGAATTTGAAGAACTCGGCAGGCTTGTAGCTAACATAAGCGTCTATCAGCTTAACGCCTGTGCCACCAAGCTCGGTTTGTGTATAGTAAGAAAATTGATCGGACACGCTGCCTTGTACGATCAAGCGAATACGGTGCAGGTCAAAAGCGTTGTTAACGCCGGTCTGCTCAAATCCCTGGTAACGTATCTGTGCCAGGCCGCTTATTTGCAGGGCTTTAGAGCCAATGGTGAGCGAATGCTGATTGGCTTTGTCCTTATCGCGTTTTGCGGCCTCTTTTACAGCTTGCTCCGAACGGATCGAGTCGGCTTCCGCCTGGGTGACCAAACCTTTTTTGATCAGGATATTTAACAGGTCCTCATTTTGCTGGGCCTTTGCAATACCAGCTACAGCAACGAAGAACATTATAAGAATAAGTGCTTTGGTGTAGAGTGTTTTCATTGTTTTCGTATGGGTTTAAGTAAATTAATGACGGGGTTTCTTTAGTTAATTCGTGTTTTATATTCTATTTTTTCTATATAGTCTACCAATTTAGTAGTGTAAAAGTAGAAAGTAAAAACATATTTGTCAAGAAGTTCCCTAAAAAAATCTACTAAAATTGTAGACTAAATATTTAAACATTTGATAATGAGATAATTAATTTTTTATCACTCTTCCAAAAAAAACCCGGCTGCTCAATTTAGTTGAGTGCCGGGCCATAAATAACAGTCTGATTATATAAATGCCGTTCTGCAAAAGCAATTATAAGCCTTGCTTAAAGCCTGAAGCGTATACCAGGGGTTCGGAAATCCCTTTTGAATCTGTCAGCTTTCCATCCGAACGGAAATCAAGGAGTATGCTGTCAAAAAGTACCGACTGGTTATCAAAGCTGGCCGTGCGGTTGGCATCGTCAAGCACCAACCGATAAAACTCTCCCGAAGGCCTTTCGATCTTCGACATCGAATATACATGCCACGAATAATATTGGGTGTTCTTATAGGCACTTTTCACCGGGGCCGGTAATTGCCCCGGCCAGGTGACCTTTGAGGTGGTACTGATCCAGGAGCCGTCAACCTTAAAAGCGGCGAAGCTTTTTTTATTGTTAATGCTCGCCCGGGCAATAAAGGTATCGCCATCTGCTTCCCAGGCATTCACCTTGGCATTTGGGTATTTAGCATTGAAAGAATTGGTTACCGCTGCGGGTATATTGTTAGCGTTTTGCGCATTAGCGGCTAAAGCAGCCGAAAGCGTCAAAACGGTGATTATGATATATGATTTTAAGCTTTTCATTTTTGTATGATCTTATTGAACAAATAATTAATAGGGTGCGACCGCTCGTCAGAACATGGGACCCGAAAAATTGAGAATGATAGGTGCACGAAACCCAATTAAAAGCTTCGGCACAATAAGATCAAATGCGGAGATTTTGGTAAAGGATATGGAGGTCTTCAGGACTGGAAAGTGTTTTAACACCCGAAACACGCAGGGGCAAGTTTGCAATCGCGTACTCTGCTATAAACGGATTGTCGCTGCCAGGTAGCTGGAAATATTTGGTTAAGCTTTTGTTATTTTCCTTAAAGACAGCTTTGTCCGTCCGCTGAACATATTTTTTTGAATGCGGGTTCTTAAGGCTGCTTGTGAAATACTTCGAATTGGTGTGATCGGGCGTAACGGTTATGCTCGCAAGAAAGAATATATAAGATAATGTTACGAAAAGGTACACAGCCAGCAGGCTAAGTACCTTTACGCGGGTTATCATATGCTTACGTTCAGCTTTCATTTTGATGCTTATGCGAATTTACCTGTTTTTTGGCTAATGTATATCTTCTGATTGCTTGATTTCGTCATTAGCCTGCAGAATGATCTTTTCGCCGGGTTTCAGCATCCCGAAAATTTCCGTCGAATCATGCGATGCCAGCCCTTCCTTTACATCAACGAAGCTTGTTTTGCCATTGTTAACAGCGATCACATATTTGTGCTCCGTCGAGCGAACGATGGCGCTGTTCGGCACCAGTAATGATTTGGCACCTGATAACATTGGTACCTGCACTTCGGCATACATACCGGGCTTGAGCATATTGCTTTTATTAGTTACATCGATCTCGATAGCCTCCTGATGTAAGGTACTTAGTTCATTAGCCGAACGGCTGATCTTTGCCGTCTGCGGTTGTCCCGGTAATGCGTTAAAAGTGAAGGTTACCGATTTGGACAGGTCAACTTTATCCACATAATCCTCAGGGACATAAACTTCGAGACGCAGCTTGCTGATATCCTGCAGGATAAGCATTGGCTGATCAGTTGATTTTCCCGGAGAAACCAGCGCTCCCGGGGATATGTTGCGCTGCACGATCATGCCATCAAAAGGGGCATAAATTTGCAGGTAGCCTTTCATTGTTTTCACAGCTTCAACATTCGACTTTTCCGAATTGGCCATGGCCTCATCAGCTTTCATTCGCGACAAGGCGTTGTCTATATCCAGTGGTGATACCGAACCGGGCTCCGCTGCAGCCTGGTTTAGGCGCTGATATTTTTCTTTACTGGCCACAGCATTTTCCTGTGCCTGCAAATAGCGCGAATTAGCGGCCTGTAGCTGTGATTCCATTTCAGGTGCTTCCAGGGTAACCAATAACTGCCCTTTTTTCACAATAGAGCCCCGGTCTACATACAGGTTTTTAACAAATCCATTTACTTTCGGAAATAGGTTTACCTCGTTAAAAGGCTTCAGCTGCCCGGGAAGGCGGGTGTAACTTGAGAGGGCCTTTTCCGCCACCGTGCCGGTTTGATATGGATTAGTTGCCGCCTTTTTTTGCCCGGTAAGGTCCACGGGCTTTTCATTACCGGAGCAGGCCGCAAATAGCGTGGCTACCGCTGCCAATAGGATGATCTTATATTTCATTTTCGTTTTATGCATTTAAAGGTTTTATTTCGGTTTCAGGCATCAGGTCGGGAGAGTTATAGGAGGTCTTTTCCTGCACCCATGCAAATACCTGCGGCAGGATAAGGAGTGCGGCAAACGTTGAGGCAAAAAGTCCGCCTATCACCGCTCTGCCAAGGGGGGCGCTTTGTTCGCCGGCCTCACCCAGGCCCGACGCCATCGGGATCATGCCTGCTATCATGGCCATGCTGGTCATTAATATCGGCCTTAGCCTGATGGATGCACTGGTTATCGCCCCCTTGTTGGCATCACGGTATTCGAGTCTCAATTTTTCAGCGTTGGTAACGATCAGGATCGCGTTGGCTACGGAAACGCCGGTTGACATGATCATGCCCATGTAAGATTGCAGGTTTAGGGTTGATCCTGTCAGCAACAAAGCCAGTAAGGAGCCTAATATCACCGCCGGAATAGTGGACAACACCGTCAATGCAAGTTTAAACGACTGGTAATTAGCCGCCAGCAACAGGAAAATGACGAGGATTGCGAAGGCCAGGCCATTTTGTAAACTGCTTAAAGTTTCCGTCAGCAAGCCCGACATGCCCTGTAGGGAGGCGATCAGACCCTTTGGTGGGGCGCCGATTGAGTTAACCGCATTTTGTACATCAGTTGTTGCTTTGCCCAAATCCTTTTTATAGATATTGGCGCTTACGGTAAGGTACCGTCGTGGCCCGGCGCGGTCATACTCGCCGGGTTCATAAACGGTCTTGAAACCGGCCACATCACCCAAAACCGGGCTGCTTTTACCCTGGATGAGCGGTATCTCTTTAAGCTGATCCATCGTATTCATTACATATTCAGGTATCTGAACCTGCACCTGGTAGGTGTATTGATTCTTCGAATCGAGCCAAAGGTTCTTTTCGCTAAACCTGCTCGACGAGGTACTCGCTGTGACGGAGTTGGAGATGTCCTTGATGTTCAAGCCTAACTGCGATATTTTAAGCCTATCCAGTGTGATCTCAACTACCGGAAATTTTAAGGGTTGAGCTATTTGCACGTCGCGCAGGTAATAGATCTTTTTCAGCTTATCAACTACTTTATCGGCGTAAGTTTCTATTTGTTGTATACCTTTCCCCGCCACCTGCACTTCGATAGGTGTAGATGCACCCTGGCTCATGATCTTTTCGGTCATGTCTATCGGCTCGAAGGTTATCTTCAATTCAGGGATTTAATAGGCTATGTTTTTACGAAGAGCGTCCTTCAGCTCATCCATGTTCACCTTGAAATTTTCATCGAGATTTACCTGGATCACTGCCTCCTGGGTACCGGTATTAAAAATATAGAGATTGCTGCTGCCAAAGCTGCTGGGTACGATACCTACGTAACCTGACGTAATAGCCACATGGTTATTTACGGTTTTATTGATGATCTGCAGCACTTCTTTAAACTTATCTTCCGTTCTTTCGAGCCGTGTTCCGTCAGGTTCTTTGAGGCGGACCTGGAATTGTCCGTTATTCAGTTTCGGCATCATATCTTTACCAATTACCACGAAACAAATACCCGCCAGCACGATAACGCCGATGAGATAAACCGGCACGATCAATTTCTTTCGCGGCATC